>PDWI01000172.1_pt1 | contig 95611 bp, 83 predicted proteins | sample 1430891 | NCBI WGS metagenome assembly PDWI01 (sample SAMN01162508, study PRJNA174530) | Oral metagenome, whole genome shotgun sequencing project. | biome: Marine environment; feature: Marine mammal; material: Swab sample of the gingival sulcus; isolation source: swab sample of gingival sulcus... | reverse complement strand
AAAATATTCATTAACAACTAAATCAGTATTCATAAGCCTAATATATTACTTGTGAATTGTTAATATTCGTATTGCTTTTATTTGTTGTATATGAGTTACGTTATAGATTTTTGGATATACCATAGTTCGACCAATCTCCATATTGTAATAAGGACTTTGAACAGAAGAACCTTTAGGGCCAACGTCATAAATATAATACTTCGCCTTAATCGTTTGTTCTCCATATTTGATAATTCTAAGACTTTAGAATATCTTTACCCAAATATGCAGGTAAATCATCAGGTCAACTCTGATTTACTGTTTCACTAATTCATCTATCCAAATTTTTCCTCGAACTATGGGCATTAAATGTTGCCGGATAAAATCAGCTTGGGACTTCAAAGAATAATTTCTCCCTTTTATTAAACTACAATCAAAATACTTATAATAATCACTTATATCAAATACATATGACTTTTTAGACAGTGAAAATATTTTCTTTCTTTCAATAATAATAGACCATGATTGTTTCTCATCTCCTATAATGCGTAATATTCTATTATTAACATAATTATAGTAAACAATGGAAGGATTTCCTCTGCCTCCAATCGTTATTTCCTTTTCATGATAATTTTCTTGTCGTAGAAATATAAAAGTACGAAGTATATCAATCAGTCCTCTTTCCTGATAATTAAGTTCCTCTATTTCCATAATTATTTTTTGATTATCAACACCCTTATAGTTTGCGTTTTATTATAGATAGCTTTAACTTTATAAACATTGTTGTAATCCATAGTTCGACCAACTTCCATATTATAATATTGACTGTTATTACCAACAGGTCCTCTATCATAAATTACAACCTTTTGTTGCATTTGCATTTCAATCCAAGCAGCATTTTCTTTCATCAAAGCTCCATCTGTATACCAACTTTCCTTAGGTAAATTTTTCGGTTCAAATTTACCACTACCAAGGTCTTCTGATATCTTATCTACCCCCATCCATCCTTTTTCTGGATTTGTTGACATTCCCTCTCCAATTGTAATACTATTATTAGGTCTTCCTGTCCAAGGATTTAGCCCAGCTTTTTGGGCTGAAATATATCCACCTACCGCACCTGTACCTGCACCAATTCCTGCACCCATCCACAAACCACCAATTCCTGCTTGATGTGCTGCGGATAAATCACCTGTCATTAATAATCCACCTGTAAAACCTCCTGCGTATCCGCCAACAGCTCCACCAATAGCTCCTGTTATTGTTCCACCTAAAGCCGAATTAGCACTAATATTAAAACCATTAATTACTACACCTCCTAAATTACTTGATGCCCATTGTCCTGCACCATACCCTGCTATTCCTGCTACACCTCCAACTCCTGCACCTAAACCAACTTGTCCCCAATTTACATCTCCTAAACCAATACCATTGCCTGTTTGAGCTATTATGCCATTTGTCGCTCCTGTTAAAGCTCCTCCTGCCATTGCTCCAATAGGTCCAAACGCTGCTGTTAATGCACCTTGAGCTGCACCAGCACCAAAGGCTGCTAAACCTTCTCCAAAACTATCAATATTCTTCCAATTCGTTGCCAAGTTAATTACTCCACCAATGACAGCCCCAACAGCGATATGTATCCATTCTCCATCAGAGTCAGTATATATTAATGGATTATTCAGGCAATAACTATACCGATTAAAGTTTTGCGTATAATCAGCTATCTGCACGTTTTCATCGGGGCTTAAAAACCTTGCCACCAGCGGGTCATACAAGCGCCCGTTCATATTCACAATATTAAAATACGAAAGGTGTTCGTGGCCGGTAAAACCGCGGTCGGCGGTTAAATCAGGTTCGCTGTTTAAGGTATAGCTCCAGTCGTCTTTGTCGCGACGTCGACCCCAGGCATCAAAGCTGTATTCAGCTGTTACCGTATTCGATGCATTCACTTTATGGGTAATATTACCTAAATAATCACGCGGTTATTTTACAATAATAATAGCTTCCAATATTCCTTTTTCTCCGGCATAATCGACTGCACTGCTGTACCCCCGCTATCTTTTTCAAAGAACTTATTTCTCTACAAGGTACTAATTTTTACTTTTTTAATCCAGGAACGGAGGATAATAAAGCCCCGGAAGAACCGAGGCTCTTAATCCATCTTACTTTATAAATTTTATCGTACTATCAGGTTTTGGGGAATATTCCTGAAACCTAAACATCGCATCTATATTTTCTTCTCGTTCTGTATTTCCACTAACTGTATGTTTCCAGTAAGTTATTTTAAAAGTTGTATCATTAAGTACTGTTCCGATCTGATATAACAAGCCTACACCTCCGCAAGACCTTGATACCCAATATTCGATTTCAATATTATCACCATCAATCTTATATACGCCCCAATCTCCTTTGTGCTGATATTTTAAGTCCGGGAAGTTTATTGTAACATTTCCTGATTCAGCATCAGATAAGTTATAAGAGTTGGCATTTGAGAAAATCCCATTTTGATAAAACAAGTAAATATTAGGGTAATCAGCATTTATACCGGATATATCACCGTAATAATAACCATCCAACCTTAACAAATTATTATCATTGTTAATTCTATCTATTGTTAGAGCATCGTCTTTACATGTCATTTTCTCACAAGATTGAGTTAATAAAATTGCCTGTATGAGAATAAATATTTTAATCATTGCTTTCATTTTTAATAATTTTAACGTCGTCTTCGTGGATTCATAATTTCAAAAGGATCCCAATTTACTCCAAAATGCCTATTAAATACCTTGCGGCATGTCTATTAGCATGCATTTCATACCATCTAAAATCATGTGTAGTAACCCCAAATGGCACTCCATCAACTTGAGAAGATGTTCCTGCACTAATTAAACTGGGTAAACCAATGGTCAACAAATACGAAATTCCAAAAATTTGACTGTCAAAAGAATGTCCAAATTTTGATTTTGTAAATGGAATCTGTTTTGAGTTTCCTGTCCAGGGATTATTCCCAAGCATTTTTGCATCTCTAAAACCTTTAAGTCCACCAGCAGCTGCGCCATAAAGTGCACCCTGCCCTGCCATTTGCCAGGCATGTTCTAAATCTCCTGTTAAGGTACTCGCGGCAAATCCATTGGCAACCCTACCGGAGACCAACTAATAAATAAAAGAAGCTATTCGCAAGCGTAGCGTCTTTTCTATTTACATGTACAAAACTGACTTTATATCCTTACATGAAATATTGAGATACGCATTTAAATATTACATTTTTCATTGTCCCAAAGGACAATAACTTTTTCGGCAATTTTTCTTATTTCCTCCCATTTTGGATCGTTAATTATTTCAGAATCAGGTTGCAATTCAGAATAGTTATTCAGTTTAATAACTAATTTATTCAATACCAATATTAATTCTTGTGAGAATCCGATTTCGAGGACAGTAGATTTTAGAAAATCTTCAACACGATTATCATCGAAAAGACGACACATTACCTCAGTATATGAAGAACACTTATTGGGATCATTCCCCAACCATGATTCTTCTTGAAGATGTCTACTCGATATTTCTTTTATATCGTTATAAATATTTCTCATTACTATTTCTTTCATTCAACTAAAATTTAGGCATTACTTTTAAATTAAAATCTCTCAAAGGTATGTGTGCCGCTGGTGTATTTGCATTTGGCAAAGGTAAGCCATTTACATCATATGAAATGCCATTAACCTTATATATTACATAAGGATTTTGTTGAGCAGAATTTGGGCTATTGGGATTTCCAGGCATTACTCTCATACTATTATGTGGATTATTTGGATCAGAGTAAAGCGTCCCATTTCCTTTTTTGCTTGGTTTTGCAATGTATCCATCAGGAATATCGATATTTGCTCGTGTCGTTAATGGAGCATTCTTCGTTCCAGTCCATTTATTAGTCCCGGGCAGTGCACTTCTAAGGCCTTTTATCGTACCAGCGATGGAACCACAACTCCTCCCCATAACATACCTTGTTTGGTCATGCTCCAGGCGTGTTCTAAATCTCCTGTTAATATACTCGCGGCAAATTCACTGGCAATCCTACCGGAGACCAACTAATAAATTAAAGAAGCTACTCTTGCGAATAGCTTCTTTTCTATTTACATGTACAAAACTGACTTTATATCTTTACATGAAATATTGAGATACGCATTTTATACAACTTTTCTATAACTCTCTGAATAAAACAAAACGAATTCTAAAAGAAATATTAAGAGGTGGTTACACTGTAAACGACCTCTTTAATTATGGCCTATTTTACTTCTGTTAAGTAGAATCCGAGGTCAGATAAAGCAACCACAAATTGTTGATTTTGAGAATCACTTAACAAAACATAATCAAACGGAGTACTCAGCGAGTAATATCCATTTTTAAATCCTACTAATTTTTCAAAGTTTAAGTTATTAATGTCAATGTAGGTTTCATTTAATAGATCAAAAACTTCATTTGAATTTGTGGATTTAATTTTAACAACATGGGTTGGAACCTCATTTATATCAGTTATCCTACTACTGGTACCATAAAAATCAGCACCTTCACCATAAATGTCAAGATAATGATTTAATGAAAGTACTTTTCTCTCAACTAACATTTCCCAGCAACATTGGAGCCAGTCATTGCAAGTTTCTTCAAATGATGTATAATCACGATCTTTTAATAATGGTTGAATAACATTCCAACTTTTATTTAGAAAATCCGCATATACTTGAATTACATTGTTAATATTCATAATGGTAAGTTTAAAAATTATCTAATATATTAATTTCAGTCTGAGTTGGAAAACGTTTGTACCGACCAATAAGACATTATAACATCAAACCAATTGTATCTGGATTGTTTGGGTAAGACTGGCAGGTTATTATTTAATAAGCCATTAATTTCTAATTCGATTGCCTCTTGTATGACAAAATTTAATCCGCCAAAAGCTGAAACTGGTAAAGAATTAAGTACTTTCATATTGGTATTGTTGTGCAACACCAATTTAGGTGAACATACCTAAGCTGTAAAGCATTCATTTGAATAGTTTTACAGCTTTTTTCAACTTAGACCTGCGGATTTTAGGAGGATTCGCGCGGCAGCGGGGGAATTCAACCATAATTTCATTTTCTTTAATATGACATATATTTAGTTGTTAGGACAAAACATGTAGTAGTTTTTTCCTATTAAGTTTTATAAGAACTCAAATAATTCATAACTTTCTCTTGGTCTTCTTTTTTAAATACAAATTTCAGACTTTTGCCACCTTCTTCTCCCGAGTTAATCAAATCGAAAATAGTCTCCAAATATGTTTTTAGGTCATCGTCCCTCAACTGTGGGAAGGAACTATGAAAAACAATTGTCTTATTAATATCCGTCCAATATAAGTCAGACAAAATATCATAAAACCCATCCCAGTTTGTCTCACCCTTATATGGAAAATGTAATCTTGATTTATATAATTCTATTAATTCTTTTTTAGATTTAATCGAATCATTTATTTCAATTAATGCTTCATCGTGTCCAAGGTGTTGGAGATTATTTTCAAATATTAATGTATACTTCATATCATATATTTTTTGCGTTGAACAAGTACGAATCGCGTCCTTAGCTCAAGGATCGCGATTCGTATCGTTACCTTTTCTCAAAGATAATGTGTTTTAATTTCTCAATAGTTAAAATTGGTTAATCTTAAAAAATGTTTTGTAATGATCTGGAGTATAATATATTTCACCACCTTTGCCTATTACTATACGTTGTAATCCAGGTCCTTTGACTCCTGGAGTTGGGTGAACATATTCCTTATAATATTCATTAGGTTTTTTAGGTAAAATATTTTCTTTATTTCTAAAAGTTTTTCCATCATTTCTGTGTGGATTTGCCTCCCCTTTACTAATCCTTTTTAGAGTAGTGTTAAGGTCAAAAGCATCGGTTAGTTCATTTTTAACAGGATTTCCAGTCCATTTATTAGTACCAGGCATAGCACTTTTGTAACCACGTACTCCGCCCAATACTCCACCTGCTATACCACCATAAAGAGCACCCTGCCCTGCCATTTTCCAGGCATTTTCAATATCGCCTGTTAAAAGTCCGGTGGCAAACCCCGCTGCTCCGCCACCGGCGGCACCTCCAACACTTCCGGCTATAAATCCTCCAATAGCTGACCTATGGGCGACACCCATACTATTAATGGCAAAGTTCCCAAGGCTCTTTGTGGCCCAGCCTGCGGCTGCACCGCCTACGACCCCTCCAATCGCTCCAATCCCGGCATTTAAGAGACCGGAGCCAAGTACTTCTCCAAGACTTCCTCCGTTTAGTGCAGTTCCAAGAGCACCGCTTGTAAAACCGCCTGCAGCTCCGATTATAGCTCCCGCGGCAATTGTTCCCATACCCGCAGTGGCAACTGTAACTACTGCAACTACAGCTACAGTGACAACTACTGTTACAATTGGTTTCCAATTTTTACCAACCCATTTGCCAAAATCCTTAAACCAACTATATCCCGAATAATCAACATATAAAAGCGGATTGTTTAAACAATAAGAATATCGGTTGTAACTTTGTGTTAAGCCGGGTGCCTGCACAAACGGGTCAGGACTCAAAAACCTTCCAACCAAAGGATCATACAACCTCCCGTTCATATTCACAATATTAAAATACGAAAGGTGTTCGTGCCCGGTAAAGCCACGGTCGGCAACAAGGGCTTTGTCGTTGCTGTCTAATACATACCCCCAATCTGTTGCACTTCTTCTTCGCCCCCAGGCATCGTAACTGTACTCAGCAGTTACGGTGTTTGCTGTATTTACCTTATGGGTAATATTCCCCAGATAATCCCGCAATAAATAGTAGTAATTGGTAGTTGAACCAACTTTTTCGGCAACCACAGGCGCAGTGTAAGCATCTCCACCAATCCATGTATATTCGGTAGTTGTGCTTCCTTTGGTTTCTTTTATATAACGGCTGCCCACATACCACCGGGTAAGTACGGTGCTTCCCAAATCGGTAATAAGCATTTTACAACGTTGGTTGTCGCTGTTGTAGGTAAAGGTTGCATGGTAATCGTCTTCATCAATCGTACTTACCTGCTCAAACGAGTTATAGGTTGCCGTTTGGTCGGCCGAAGGGATAACCTGGTTACCCGAGTTAATTTCGGTAACTGCAAATGGTTTGGTAGCATGTCCGTAGGTATAAGTGCCCGGCCCCAAATCGCTTTTTGTAGTGATATTTCCATTACCAGCGTAGGCCATGGTGAGGTTTTGAGGTCCGCTAACCCCGGTTAACCTGTCGAGGTTATCGTAAGTAAAGGTTTCGGTTTTACTGCGCAGGTAATTTTGTCGCGAGTAAAGATTTCCTGTTGAAGCTGTAAAATTATAGCGGTAATCTTGCCGGTAAGTAGAACTGACCTTGGCTTTTGAGTAAGTCGGGTAACCGTAACTATCGAACCCAAACTCTCCAATTAAGCTACCACCATAAGTTGCCCCGGTAATCTGCTGGCGGGCATTCATGGTATTAATGGTATACCGGGTTGAACCACCTGCCGAAATTGAAGCCAGGTAACCATAGCTGTTATAGTTATTGGTTTCCACAATACCTGAAGGGTGGGTGCGTGTGCTTAAGCGCCCTTTCGTATCGTAAGTAAAGGAAGTTGAAAATGCCGATTGCCCCGGAATGGTTTCGCTAATGGTTGAGACCCTGCCTTTGCTGTCGTAAGTATAGTTCCGGCTTACGCTGCCCGGCGAAGAAATTCCGGTTAATTGTTCGTTACCGTTATAGGTGTACGAGGTGGTACCTTCAGGTGTAACCTTAGAACTTACACGTCCGTCGGCATGATAGTTATAGGTTGTGGTCTGGTTACGTGCATTCTTTTGGGTTTTTAAGTTTCCAAAAGCATCGTAAGTATAAAGTATTGTTCCGGCACTTGGGTCAACCAGCTTGGTTTGGTTACCCGCTACATCGTATTCTATACTTGTTATTGCTCCGCCCGGCGAGTTAATGGTTTTTAACTGCCCGTTAGGGTAGTAGGCATAGGTAATATTGCCACCGTAATCGTGAGCAGTAGTCAATAAACCCTGGCTATCGGTTTCTTTCCAACTGCTTTTCCCCCCGGTTGTTTCGGTTACCCGATTCGAAGAGTAAACATAGCTTGTATTCTTGCCTGATGGCCGGGTAATTCCGGTAATCCTGCCATAACTATCGTACGAATGGGTATTCCATTGCGTTGGCGAGGTGGAAGTGCTTGGTTCAGAAACACGGTACAACTGGCCTTTGGTATTGTATTCGGTAGCAGTGTAAATGTATGCGCCACTAAAACCACGCACATCGCTTCGGATTTCACGCCCCAGCTTGTCGTGCCATATTTTACTCAGGGAACCATCGTTACCCGATTGCTGAACGTAGTAGCAGGCATACGACGGGCCACCGGATAAGCCCCAGGGGTAACTTGTTGTAGTTACAAAACCATCGGCCTGTGTTTCGGTAAGCTGTCGCCCCATGTTATCGTAGGTATAAGAAGTGGTGTTGTCCAGGTAGTCTTCTTCAGATGATAACCTGCCATAGCTGTCGTAAGCCATGGTTGTAACATGGCTCATGGGGTCGGAAATGGTTTGTACACGTACTCCGTCGGTTTCGTAAGTGTAATTGGTTTGTCGGGCCCCAATACCACTGGCATATACATACAATTGTTTCAGGTTACCATTACTATAGTAATCATGGTTTTTATAGAAGTACTTGTCTGTTCCTTCATAATATTTAATAAAGTCCGGTTTTAAAATGCCATCGGTAGAATACGTGTAACTTACCGTGTTGGTTATTGTTGTTTCACCTGATTTTTGATATTTAACTTCCGAGCTATTCAGTTTGCCAATATGCCAGTTAGTGGCATTGTTGGTGTATTGGTTCGTTGTAGTTTCGGTAACACCATTGTTGAAGCTCTTCTCAATTTCTGTTGCATTGCCATAGGTATCGTAAGTAAAAGTGGAAGTTATACTGTGCCCTGTTAAACTGTTTGTTTGAGTTGATGAAGAAATATAAGGAAAAATTGCACTACCCGTTGTGGTTTTATAAGTCCAGATATTAGACACTGAATTTAAGGTAGTACTACCGGCTTTATTAACGGTTGATGTAAGGGTTGGGAAATATTTATTGGTGTTGTAGCTATAGTTGGATTCCGTACTCCTATTATTGGCCACATCTGTAACGGTTTGTTTGGCGTAGCACAAGAACCCTTTTCCCTGCCGGTGTATTTTAGCCCCTTCAAACTTGTAGATGGTTGTATTTTGAGAACCCCGGCCATTATCGGACAATACTGACTTTACAACCTGAAGTGGTGCCTGAAAGTCCATAACCGGGAAGGAGGCTCCTGAGCCTTTCACATAGGTTGTTCCATATTCCGAAATAGATTGGTATTCAATCTTGGTCAAATGATTTAGTCCATTTCCAACTTTTTCCAATTGAATATTGTTTTCACTTTCCGATTTATAGATCTGGTAACCATTCCACCAGGGCGACTCTCCATCGGTGCAAAGAAAATCTGTTTTCCCGTTGCCATAAAAATCAGCTAAATAATAATTATGTGATGCCGAAGGGTAGGCAGGGAGTGTATTGGTACAGAAATCTGTTCCATTGTTTTTTGCAATATAAAACTTTGTACCTGTCCAGCTTTGGTCAGAAGAACTAACCATCAGGTCTGTTGCCCCATCACCATTGAAATCACCTAAGCGAACGTAATCATTTTTAAGATTATTTTTTTTCTTGGGTATATAATTGGTTATAAAACTGGTGCCGGAAGATAAACAAGTTTGCCAATTGGACCAATCGTAGGTTTTATAACCGTAGATAAACATATCTGTTTTCCCATCGCTATTAAAATCACCTAAAGTAAAGTGATGGTTGGTAGTTGGCTGGGTAGAACTATAGAGCTGGGTTAATGATGAACCATTGTATTTGTAAATTTTTATACCGTTTTCGGTAATACTCCAAATGTCGGGATTTCCGTCACCATCGAAATCAGCACTTAAAACCTGGCCTGTCAATGTACTTATAGTGCCTGAAGCACGCAGAGTTATTGTGCCTCCTCCTGAATAGCTACATTCGTACATCCACCAGTTTCCCTGTGTATCGTTCAGAAAAATTTCGTTTTTCCCATTTCCATTATAATCAGCCCCGCTCATCTCATTATCGTCTTCTTGATTATGATCATTTCGGCGTTCTTTTCCGCTTTGTCCGGTTTTGTCGCTTCGGGCAGAAATTGAACGAATGGAAACCGGATATGAAAATGAGGAACCGTTGAAATACATGTACTTAAAATAAGATATATCTTCTGAAACGGTTTCATAAACGATATCATCACAGCCATCTCCGGTAATATCGAGAGCCCTTATGTCATCTAATGAGCTCAATGGCAGATTGATTGTTTCTGAGAAGCCATAATTGAAATTGTTATTCCCGTCACCATAATATACTCTCATCCCTGTCCACGAAGCTCCTTTGCTTACATCAGGTAAACATAGAAAATCAGCATTTCCATCGCCATTGTAATCACCTGTTATCAATTTTGATTTATAGGTAATATAGTTATGAGAAGTGTTATAGAGTTTTTGTGTAAAAGAAACATTGTCAGGTGTAGTATAAGTAAATGCAGTAGAGTTATACCTGCTCGAACCAATTCCATATTCAATTATTTCGTTGAGTACAGAATGCCTGGTATAGTTGCTGTTGGGATAATTGTATTTGAATTCGTATTTTTTGACAACATTGGAATTGTACTCAACTTCTATTTTATCAAGAATAAGATTTTGACTTAATTCCTCTCCTTTTAAATAAGTTATTTTCTTATCGCTCCTTTCTTTGTAATAAAAGGTTACGGTATTGGGGCCATAGCTTATTTCCCCGATATAATTGAAACCGTTGTCTTTTATATAAGTGTATTCCATCGTATTACCGTAAACATCGGTTGCTTTATTGATGTACCAACTTACGGTTTCGTTATGTCCGTCAACGGTTTGGTCGGCATCGCTGTCATATCCATACTGACAGGTAATACCACCTTTGGTTTTTACTTCAAATTTATCGGGCCCATAGGAGCCGGTATAACAGGTAACTTTGCTGAATACGTCGTTTTCTGTCCTGTATTGAGAGCCGTTTGTACCATAAGTACCACTGGTGCATCTTAAGCGTTGTCCGTCAAGAGAAAACCTGTCGGTTGAGGTTAAGTCAACACCTACAGATACTCCATCATAGTAATAGGTCTGTGGACTTCGTGTGATAACAGACAATCCCTGAATCTGCCATCCATAGCCTGCAATACCAGATCCGGCCAGGCTATTGTAATTTATAGAGATGGAAGGTTGTAGGCCAGCTACTCCGGGGGGTAAATCTAATGGAATAGTATAGGTAGCCCCACCAACAGGGTTTACATTAAAGCTCCCGTTTGTGGTTCCAACCATGTAGGAAGTATTTAATGATCTGGTTTCGGGATCTACTACGGTATAGTTATACGACACTTCTCCTGTTACCATAGGGTCAACAATCTCAGTAGTCATTGTGCCACCATTAGGGGTGTAAGAGTAGTTCGGGCCAAAAGTTATACTGTTTCTGGCCTGATGGATTTTTGTGCCGGATTCGGAAGAAGTTAACGTAATGTCAAATTCTTGCGCATAACCAGTGCCAACACCCATCAATAATATGATAAATAAAACATGTATTTGCTTCATTTTAATTGAAAAAAGGTTTGTTAGCAGATTTAGTCCTTAATAATTTTCCAGTTAAGAGATTCTTGTCCGTTTACAATTTTCATGATATACATACCTGCGGGCTGCCCGGAAAGATTTATTGTGCTAATTTGGTTGGAAACAGTTTTATGAACAAGCTGTTTGCCTTGAAGGTTATACACTACCAATGTGGGTTTAATATCACCGATATTCGGGATATCAACTTTTAACACACCTTTTGTCGGGTTCGGGTATATTCTTATATCAAGATCTTTCAATTCGGCTTCAAATAGTTTTTCTTCATTAGTCGTTGAAGAACCTGCCATAATATGGGCACTTTTAGTCAGGTCAATAACCCTTTCTATTCTATTGCCACTTGCATCGTAGGTAAATACAAATGTGGTATCACCACTCATTCCGAATGATGGAATACCAGTAACAAACAGTAAAAAACAAACTACCGGAAGAAAATAATATTTTGGTTTCATAGCTTATTCCTCCTAATTTTTTGAACCTTCAAGTTTTACAATCCGGGCTTTTAAATCATCAATTTCCGTTTGCTGTTCCTGAACCGCTTTAATCAAAACAGGTATAAGTTCAGTATACCGGATACCTAAGGTGCCATCTTCTTTTTCAGTTACAATCTCCGGGATTATTTTTTGTACCTCCTGGGCTATTAATCCCATTTGTTTAGTTGCTGCCTTTTTTGCAATTTTTTCATCGGCTTTTTCATTACCTTTATATTTTGGTTTTAGTTTATAAGAAACCGGCCGTAACAGAAGTAACTTACTTTTGGTATCCAACAGATCCTTGATGTCGGTTTTTGCGTTGATATCGGACAAAATGGTTGGGTTATAATTAAAATAAGCCTGTGAGGCATAAAGTTCTTCCCACATAGAATCGTCTTCGCCAAGCATACTGTAGCTTGAATAAGTGGGATATAGCACCCCGCCTTGAAAAATTATTTCATCCCCACTGTCAGAAACACGAAAGGTTCCGCTAACATCAAGTTGGTAGCTCGGAGATGTATTGTTAATACCAACTTTTCCGGTACTGTTCACTTTAATCTGCGAAAAACTGTTCAAACCCAGGGACAGAAAGCCCAAAACGAAAAGAAATGTAATTTTTTTCATAATTTTGAATTGTTTTAATGTAGCAATTATGGGTTACAGCCCGACTACGTTATTAATGATTATTAATTAATCCCGGAATAATTCCGGGTTTTCTCGTATTTTATTATCGTATACATTTCTCTATTTATGGAATAAATCTGCAATAAAACTTAGACGGTTTTATATGTCTTACGTAAAAGAATACGAAAAGATGACAAAAGGTAACCTGAATATTTTATGTTTTTAAACATTTTTATAAAATAGTGGATAAAATGATGCTTTCAAAAACAGGCAATCAGAAAAGTATATTGTTCTTAAGTACTCTGAATAAATTGTAAACACCGTCTAATAATCAAGTAAGCTTAGAACCACTTCCTGAACACTTAAACAGAATTATTTTTATATTTCAGTTTCTTTGTGTAGAGGAAAACCGGAAACTTCTGAAACTTTTGGGCAGTATAGCCACGGTTTTTTATATTAGCTTTGAAATAAACACAGGTTAGTTATTTAAGTTTTTTTTAATGAGAATTTTAATTCAGAGGGTTTCTAAAGCGGCTGTAACTGTTGACCAGGAGATAGTTTCTTCCATAGGAAAAGGCATTTTGCTGCTATTGGGTATTGAAGATGCTGATACCGATGCTGATATTGAATGGCTGGTTAATAAAATAATCCGGCTTCGGATTTTTGACGATGAAAACGGGGTAATGAACCTTTCTCTTGATGATATTAAAGGTGAAGCAATAGTTGTTAGCCAGTTTACACTTCATGCCAACACCAAAAAAGGCAACCGCCCGTCGTATATCCGCGCGTCGAAACCCGATTTTGCCCGCCCTATGTACGAGAAGTTCATTCAAAAAACGGAAGAAGCCCTGGGAAGGAAAGTGGGCACCGGCGTTTTTGGCGCTATGATGGAGGTTTCTCTGGTAAACGACGGCCCGGTAACCATATTTATCGATTCAAAAAACAGAGCATTTTAAATTGAACGAAAAAGATAACATCGGGCAGGAGAGAACCTTTTTATAATTTTCTTGTCTATTTATGGAAAGGTTGGGGTTATACTCCTGAAATTTTATAATTTTCATTCATTATGAATAAACAAATTACACTTGCAGAGGCTCAGCAAATGGTTGACGATTGGATAAAAACCATTGGAGTACGTTATTTTAGCGAACTCACCAATATGGCTATACTTACCGAGGAAGTCGGAGAACTGGCACGAATAATGGCACGAAAATATGGCGACCAGTCCTTTAAAAAGTCGGATGAAACGTATAACATGGCCGATGAAATGGCCGATGTGTTGTGGGTGCTGATTTGCCTTGCCAACCAAACTGGCATTGACTTAACCGGTGCTTTTCTGAAAAATATGGAAAAGAAATCGGTGCGCGATAAAAAAAGACACCAAAATAATCCAAAGTTGAAATAACCTGCTGTTAGTAGCCCCATATTGGCAGCAGGCCTTTCCTGCTTTTTTTCCTGAAGATGCCTTTTGCCTTTCAGCTATGGTAAAAATAGCCGCAGGCTAACGTCGGCATTTTATTTCTTTCGTATGGTAATGTAATTCATAAGTTCAATCAGCGATGTGCGGGCAATACTTTCCGGAAATTCCATTAGTCCGTTAATTGCTCTTTCCCGAAACTCATTCATTTTTTGCCTGGCATATTCCAGTCCGCCTTTTTCGGTAACCATTTGGATAAGTTCGCGCACCACCATGTCGTTTTTATGCTTGCGCTTAACAAGTTTAATAATGCGTTTACGCTCTGCCGGAGTGGCCTTATCCAGCACATAAAGCAGTGGCAGGGTAATTTTCTTTTCTTTAATGTCGTTTCCGGTAGGCTTGCCTAAAATTCCCTTCGACTGGTAGTCAAAAATATCGTCTTTAATCTGAAAAGCAATGCCGGCATCCTGCCCTATTCGGTACATTTTTTCTATTATCTCTTTGTTTTCTGTTACCGATGCGGCACCTATTGCCATGCTTGTAGCTATAAGAGATGCTGTTTTTTTTCTTATAATATCGAAATAAATGTTTTCTGTAATATCAAGTTTCCGACTTTTTTTAATCTGTAAGATTTCACCTTCGCTCATGTCTTGCACTGCCCTTGATATAAGGTGCAGAAAATTATATTTTTTATGTTCGAGCTGAAGAATAAGCCCTTTGGCAAGGATGTAGTCACCAACGAGAACGGCCAGTTTATTTTTCCAAAGTGCTTTAATAGAAAACGTTCCACGCCGCTCATAAGATTCGTCAACAACATCGTCGTGAACGAGTGTTGCTGTGTGTAACAGTTCTACCGAGCAGGCGGCCAACTGCGAAAACTCATTGGTATCGCCATGCAGTTTTGCAGATAAGAATACGAACATGGGGCGCAATTGCTTCCCTTTGGTGCGGTAAACATAGTTTAAAATAGTGGAAAGTAGTGGCACATCGCTTCTCAGCGAATCTTTAAAATATCTTTCAAATTCCTGCAACTCATTATTAATGAGAGACTTGATGTTTTTTATGCTTTCCATTATAAAAGCTTTGTTCGCTTTTTTTCAGTGCAACGAACATAGGACAAATTCATATAAAAAGGAATTTTTTAATCGAAAAAAACTTTAAAAAGCATATTCAACCATACAGGATTAGTGTTAATTCAAAATAAGTTCAAATTACAACATGGCCATTTTGCCAAAACTAAATATTTATATATTTGCATTTGTTAGATTGTTAATTATGATAAAGAACAGTGAGTTAGATGCAGGCCAGTTAGAATTGGCTGCCAGTATGTTAAAGTCTATGGCACATCCTATGCGTATAGCCATTTTGAGGCATCTCGAAGGTGGAAAAAGACTCACCGTTACACAAATCCACGAGTTGCTTGGTATTGAACAGTCAACAACTTCGCATCATCTCGGTATTTTAAAAGATAAAGGTGTTTTGTGCTCAAAAAGGGAAGGTAAAAACACATACTACTACATGAAATACGACATGATCGGGCAGATTTTGAACTGCCTGCATGCCTGTACTTGCGAGTAGAGGGCTTTTTTGCTTTATACGAAAAAGGAAAGTTAGTAATAGCAGGGCTATATGTAATTTGGGGTATTAAATTGTCATCGGTTTTTTTAGTAAAAAGAATTATTTAATACGTTTGTTTACGTATGAAACGAAAAGGTTATCTTTTACTATTTGTTGTTACGATAGTTGCATTTTGGCAGGTTTTTTTTCTTCAAAATGGCATAAAATGGGATTTTGTTGATGCTTTTTTGCCATCACGTTATTTTTTTTCAGAAAGTATTTTAAATAATCAGTTTCCACTCTGGAATCCATATATACTTTATGGCTTGCCCATATTTGCCGACCTTGTTTCGGTATTTAGCCCGGAGTATTGGATTATCGGTAATATGTTCGGTTACTCAAATGTTACACTTCAATATGTTTATTTGGGTTATGTTGTAATTGCAGGTATTTCATTTTACTATTTTTTAACCTATTTCAATGTTCAGCAGAAGGCGGGTTTGTCTTTGGCAGTTGCTTATATGTTTTCGGGCCTGGTAACCGGCAATGCACAACATCTGGCATTTGTGGTGGCATATGCGTTGGTGCCTTTTGTGGTAGCTTCTTACTGCAAGTTTTTAAAATTATTGAACAAGGAGTCGCTTATACAACTGTCTGTTGCATTGTTTCTTGCAATTTATTGCGGTTATCCGGGTTACACCATAATATTGGGCTATCTTTTGCTTTCAATATTCATTTTTTCTATAACAGGAGTATGGAAAAACAGAAAAACGGTAATTAAAATATTCAGTTATCACCTGGTATTAATTGTTATTGTAATTCTTTTTAGCACAGTGCTTTTGGTGGCTTATATACAGGTGGCTCCCTTTATGGAAAGATATGGTGGGTTGCCTCTTCAATTAGCACAAAATCATCCTTTTACAATTAAATCGATGCTTTCGTTTTTGCTGCCTGAAGCTGTTCTTGCTGATCCGGTATTTCACGGTACAAACCCATCAATGGCCAATGCCTATTTCGGAATAATTGGCTTTGTTTTGTTTTTGTTTGCATTAACACGTAAAGCAAGCCAAAGAATTGCTTATCTGTTTCTCATTTTTGGTCTATTGTCGCTTTTTACAGCTTTTGGCGATCAGTTTTTTGTACGTAAGTTGCTCTTCAGGTATTTACCACTAATGGATATGTTTCAATATCCTGCACTCTTCCGTGGATTTACAATTTTTGGGTTTTTGGCTTTTGCAGGCATCAATATCGGCAGGTTCCCCATTTTATTAGAAAAGAAAAAACAACTTTCAGGTGTTGTAGCGTTGGTTATGGTATTAATTGCGGCCCTGATTGTTTTTGCATTGTTTAAAATTGGCGATTTAACCCATGGCAATAATATTCATGAAATATGTTCAGGTGCAAAGCGATACAAAAACACCCTGCTTAAGGGCGCAATACAACTATTTTTATTGTCTGTTTTTTTTATCTCTTTATGGAAATCGAAAAAAGCTTCCACTTTCACAGCGATTATACTGGTTTTGTTTTTAACCGATGCTGTTGTAACCACACAATTAACCATTTACAGTACAGTAATTAATAAGGTGAGTCCACTAAAATTCAGAAATTATCTGAAAGGTTTGCCTAAGGGTTTTCCGGTGCCTGAACTCATGCCAATTGTTAATTACAGCGACAGGAATGCCCAAAATGAGTTTGTATGGATGAACAACAATGTTTTTCCTAAAAGGGTAACTTTTGACGGAAAAATCTCCTTTAAACCTGATGGCTATAAACTGCTTTCCGATCAGTATCCTAATCTGTTGGAGACTATTAAACACAATCCGTTAATCTATTTTTCAGATGATGTAAGGCAAAATGCCAGCATTGAGAATTTCTCTTCGGCCACAGTTTTTCTTTCAGAGGAAGATTTTAAAACCACAGAAGGCATTGTTTTCAGGTCTTCCAGAGACGATAAGTTGATTATCAGCGATTTTTCTCCCGTGAAAATCGAAATAGCTGCCACAACTGTTAACAACCAACTGCTTATTTACCAGCAAAACTATTTTAATGGGTGGAAAGTTTTTGTAGATGGTAAAGAGGCTGAGATGCTGGTTGGCAATTTTACACATATGGCTGTTTTGGTACCTGAGGGAACGCATAAAGTTACCTTTAAATACACCAACAGGTTGATAATAGCTGCATTTTTAGTTAGCTACTTTGTTTTTATTTCGCTGCTTGTGGTATGGGCTGTTCTTTTTACACAAAGGCACCCAGGCCTGAAAAGAAAACTTATTGCGGGTGTTTTGGCAGGATGTATAGTTTTTATTCTTTTTTCGACAATTAACCGCTTTTTTTATCAAAAAAACAAAAAGGGAATGGCTCCGCTGTTGATACAAAATGCGGCGCATTGGAAAGGGGAATATGATGATGATATCAGCATTTTTCTGAGCACGCAAGAGAGAGGGCTGATACAGCAGGTTAAACCCGATACAGCCTTTTTTGTAGATGGGGTTACCAACCTGGGGCAACTAAGCCGGTATTTGATGAAAACAAACAAAGGCTATTTCGCTTTTCTCTGGCAAGGCACATCTTTAGCCCCCGAAACAAGGGAACTTGTGCTTTCTTTTTATCCCGATGTAAAGTCGCAAAAAAGAGGTAATAACTCTGGCTATTTACTTCTTGCCGCAGACACTTCCGATGCACAATATAATATCTCGGATAATTTTGAAAATCAAGGCCTTACACAGTGGTCGAGCTATCCCGAAAGAATTGTTAAAGAGGTGCTTTCTGGTAATCATGCGTTGCTGTATGCTGCTGGCGAAGAGTGGGGTCCGGTTTTTGAAATACCCGTTGATTCAGCTATGCTGAAAGTAAAAAGCCTGATGGTAGCTGCCGATGTGTTTTTTGAACAGGAAATAGCTAAAACGTTGCTTGTAGTTACAACCCAGCGGAATGGAGAAACACAGCATTATAGTGTATGCGAAATCAACAATTTTGCTGATACGGTAAAAGCCTGGAGGAGGTTTGTTTTTACAGAAAACATTAAAGGCAAAGTACAGGAAGGCGATGTGCTGAAAATTTATTTCTGGAATACCAGTAAAAAGCCTTTTATGATTGACAATTTAAAGCTGAAGTATAATTTTACCCCTGATCAATAATTTTGGATTTCTACATAATGTGTACTTTCGTTACTTTGCAGGTAAAAATTTTAGATGATGAAACTTGTTTTTGCAACAAATAACCGACACAAGCTGGAGGAATTGCAATGGATGGTGGGTAAAAAGGTAAAGCTGCTTAGTTTGAGCGATATTGGTTGCCGGGAAGAAATACCCGAAGAGCAGCCAACTCTTGAGGGAAATGCACGGCAAAAAGCATTTTATGTGTACGAGAAATATGGCTATCCCTGCTTTGCCGATGATACTGGCCTTGAAACAGAGGCACTTAACGGAGAACCTGGTGTTTACTCGGCCCGCTATGCCGGCGAAGAAAAAAGTGACGAAGCCAATATGAACAAATTATTAGAGAATTTGGCTAAAATAAAAAATCGTAAGGCTCGTTTTAGAACAGTAATATCGCTGGTTATTAATGGCGAAGAAAAACAGTTTGAAGGAATAGTTGATGGAGAAATACGCTCTGCAAAAAGTGGCAATTCCGGTTTTGGCTACGATCCGGTTTTTCAGCCTACAGGCTATTCAAAAACTTTTGCGGAAATGACACCTGAAGAAAAAAACAAAATAAGCCACCGAGGCAGGGCAGTTAATAAGCTGGTTGCTTATCTTCAATCATTATAAAAATTTATTATGGTGCGAAAAATAATTATGCTGGCCGTTGCAATGGCATTTATAATCCAAGCCGGCGCACAAAGGCAACAGGGAAGCTGGCAGGATTACCTATCTTATGCCCATGGAGTTAAAATAGCCATGGCGCCCGATAAGGTTTTCTGTGCAACTTCCGGAGGATTAATGTATTACGACATAGAAGATAACAGTGTAAACAAGTTTTCAGCAATAGCCAGACTATCCGAAACCGGTATAAAATCAATTGCATATAACTCGGATAATGATGTGCTTGTTGTGGTTTACAATAACAGCAGTATCGATTTAATAAAAGGCGAACAGGTGAGCAATATTTCTGATATTAAGCGCAAGCAGATTACGGGCGACAAAACCATCCATAATATTTCCTTTTTGGGAAATGAAGCTTACTTGTCGTGTGGTTTTGGCATAGTAGTGCTTAATCTCGAAAAAAATGAAATAAAGGATACTTATTACATTGGCAGTGGCGGGTCATCTATTTCTATTAACGATGTGGAATGGGACAACCAATATGTATATGCTACAACCAACAATGGAATTTTAAGAGCCGAAAGAAGCACAAACCTGTCTGATTTCAATAACTGGGTGAAAATTCAAAACATTGCGCACGTAAACGAAAAATTTAACCATCTTGTTAATTTTGAAGGGCAAATAGTGGCTAATTACACCCCCGATTCCTGGTTTGAAGATGAATTGTATATTTTGAACGACACGCAATGGCAGCGTTTTTTGCCTCAGGTAGGTTATGTCGCTGATATGCAGATGAATGGAGGCTATCTCAGTATTGCCAGCCGCGAGCAGCTTTTTGTTGCAGATGAATCAGGGAATATTGTTCGCCATATAGACGAATATGATATGGCAGATGAAAAAGTTAAACCCATACGTCCGCTAAGTGTGGCTACCGGAACCGATGGCATTATATGGGTTGCCGACGAAACAAATGCATTGGTAAAAATCACGGGCGATCAGTTTGAATCAGGGTTTTTATCTAGCCCTCTTTCCAATAAAGTTTTTTCAATTACACCTACAGCTTCTGGCTTTTGGCTTGCACCCGGCATAAAAAAAGGATGGGAAGTTGCTTATTTTCAGCAATTTGATGACAATGAATGGGATTATTTTATATCGAAAACCCATCCTGAACTGGAAGGCCTGTTTAATATGGTAGAGGTTATTGTTGACCCTGCGGATGAGAACCATATTTTTGTCGCATCATGGGGAAATGGCTTGCTGGAATATAAAAACAGTGAAATGATTAACCATTATGACAACCATAACAGCCCATTGGAAACGGCATTGCCCTCTGAGCCTGATGCTCCCTATGTTTGGGTGGGAGGGTTCGATTTTGATTCCGAAGGGAACCTTTGGTTGTCCAACTCACATTCAGCAAGTGTGTTAAAACGTTTGTCGCCACAAGGAGAGTGGAAGTCGGTGGTTTTGCCTGAATTGGCAAACGACAAGCACATTGGGCAGGTGCTGGTAACACAAAGCGACGATAAGTGGGTGGTAGCACCCAACGGTTATGATGCTTATGTGGTGGATAAAACCGGCGATAGGAAGAAAAGATTGCTGGTAACAGCCTATTTTAACAACGGTCAGGATGAATTTTTTAATCGCATGAACGATATTTATTCTATTGCCGAAGACAGAGAGGGGGCAATTTGGATTGGAACCTCAAAAGGAGTGGCAGTGTACACCAATCCCGACAGAATTTGGGAATCAGATAATTTTTATGCTTTTCAGCCCAGTGTCGATCTTAACGACGGAGCCTTTCATCCATTGTTGGAAACGGAAATGGTTACTGCCATAGCGGTTAACGGTGCTAACCAAAAATGGCTGGGTACGCAGAATTCAGGTGTTTACCTGGTTTCTGAAAACGGTGATGAACAATTGGAGCATTTTACCACAGAAAACAGCCCTTTATTGTCAAATAACATTACTTCGCTGGCAATAGACCAGGAAAGTGGCGAGGTATTTTTCGGCACAAGCGAAGGTTTAATTTCCTACATGGGAAAGGCAATTAGAGGAAAGAATTCTTATGCCAATGTATACGTATATCCTAATCCGGTGCGGGAGACCTATAAAGGGCCCGTAACCGTAACCGGGTTAAAAGAAAATACCGATGTAAAAATTACCGATATCAGCGGAAATCTTGTTTTTCATACCACATCACTTGGCGGACAGGCAGTTTGGGATGGTACTAACCTTAACGGAAACCGCGTAAAAACAGGAGTTTATCTGGTGCTGTGTAACGATAAAACCGGAGAGGAGACACACATTTCGAAGCTGTTGTTTATTCATTGAACCATAATGTGCCAACAAAAAAAATTTCCGGAATATGCTGGAAACTACCGAAGGAATCGTTCTTCACACCGTTAAATATGGCGAAAGCAGTCTTATAGCCACTATTTATACCCGCAGCTTTGGCAGGCAAAGCTATCTGGTAAACGGGGCGCGTGGCAAGCATGCTGGTAACAGCGCAAACAGGCTCCAGCCACTTTTTATTGTCGACATAGTTTTTTACCATAAACAGTCGCGCGAACTCCATCGTTTAAAAGAGTTGAAAAGTAACCAGGTGTACCAAAACCTTTCATTGGATATTTCTAAATCGGTTGTTGCCATTTTTTTGGCTGAAATGTTGTACAGAAATGTAAACGAGCAGGAAAGTTACCCTGAAATGTATGACTTTATTAAAAATGCCCTGCTTGTTTTCGACTTAATGGAGAGTGGTGTTGCTAATTTTCACATTTATTTTCTCTACAGGTTAACCGAATACCTCGGATTTTTGCCCTCGCTGGAACGGCAGGGATTTAAAAATTGGTTCGATATGAAAAAAGGGGCTGTTGTACACTATCAGCCGCAACACCCCTATTTTGCTGCCAACGAAGAAACGGAATGCCTTATTAATTTAGCATCGCTTAAACTCCACGAAATAGGGCAGTTTAAAATTTCCCGTAACATGCGCGATGCTTTGTTGTCAATCATGGTTGAATACTACCGGCTTCATTTCGATGATCCGCGGGAGATAAAATCGCTGAAAGTGTTGAAGGAAGTCTTTCAGTGAAAATAATGAGTTTAAACTATCCTCTGAAAACCTCTGCTTCGTATGTAAAAAGGTCAGCTGATTTCCAGCCGTCCCATCCCAATCCGGCCTTGTCGCGTGAACAATGGCCCAGAAAATCGATAACATTCCAGCCATTTTTGGTGGCTACCTGCGGCAGGAAAGTGCCTGAGTTGAACCCGTTCTTAATGTATATTCCATGTGTTCCGGGTATTATTTCTTTTTCTGAATTTATCTTTTTCAGTGGTGACAAAACCGAAATTTCGAGTTCCATATCTTCCAGTTCATCAGCTTTTATTGCTTCAAAACGGCAATCACGGGTAGCGGCTATTGCCATCTCCTGTAACAGTTGGTTGAGCGTCCGTTCTCCCGAAAAACTTCCAATACAACCCCTTAATTTGCCTTCGATGTAAATACTAACGAAAACCCCTGTTTTTTCAAGCAAAATGCCGTTGGTTGCAGGTGCTGAAATCTTATTTTTTTCTCCTGTGGTTACAAATGTTGTTATGCTTTTCCGCGCTTTTTTCAGTATTTCATCTTTTTCTTCTTTTGAAATAAGAAAACGCCTTTCGTTATTGTAAACAGCTATTGACCAATAGCCTACCACGTGGCTTTTGTCGCCATAATTCTTTGCATCGCCCGAGTTCATGTACTTTACTTTTTCGAATAGGAATTTTTGTTGGTTGGTAATGTAAAGTAGCGTCAGAATAGATGTCCAGCCACATAGTGATGTGTCCAGGTTGGGAATTTTAAGGCTGCGGTTTTTTTCCAGCGTACTTAGCAGAATAGCCGGATCGTTGGCAATTATAGCATCTGCAGTTAACGCGTCAACTCTTTTTGCATCGTTATAGCCGGGATAGTGTGAAAAATCGGTGCTGATTACAAAGAGGTTTTCAGCAGTGAACCATTGTGACAAAACATTGGCTATTTCCCGGCATGTATCAGGTGTTTGTGTCCCCAGAATAAGTGGTAAAAGAAGAAATTTATTTTGCAGGCGATATTGCAAAAAAGGGAGTTGAACTTCAAGGCTGTGTTCGTGGTAATGGGCATCTTTGTGTTGCTGAAACAATGGTGAAGCATGGAGCAATTGCGCTGCTAAATCTTTATCCGTTTCCACTTTCCCGAAGGGGGTTGAATAGTCGCCCAGATAAACGGAAGCGCCACTAAAAGTATACCTGTGGCTGGATGCCAGTATAATAACACGTTGTATTTTAGAAATTACAGGTATCCGGCGATAGGCCGATGCGGCAACTTCACCGCTATACACATACCCGGCATGAGGAACAATCAAAGCTTGCGGGCAGGCTGATTTGCCATTTTTGCCGTTAACTTCGATGGCAAAATAACGAGACATTTCTTCTTCTAGCGCTTTCGCATTGTCGGTGTAAAAAGTGCCGGCAAATCTGGCTTCCCGAATATTTGCAGTATTCTTGGCGTTTGGCATTTTTGTATTCGTTTAAAATATTTTGTGTGCTATTAACCGGTACGTAAAAATGTAATAAATGTTGAGAAAAACAGTTTTCAGTATTCTCAAAAGCAGCCACTCGTTAAAATTTTTGGTTTGAATTTCTTTTGGTTTTTCATTGATTATCATAGCAATTCAACGCATAACTATCAATAGTTGCAAACAATATGATGTGCAAAACTTGCGTTGTAATACCGCACCTGATTTGGTGAAAATAGCTACTTTTAGATTATTAATTTTGAAAATAAGAAGAATGAAACGACCATGAGAAAATATCTCACACATAGGCGAATGATTATAATCATGGGAGTTCCATTTGTTACCATAAAAAATAAATAATTATAAGACAGATGAAAAAGATAATTTTTATTCTCACCGTAGTTTTGTTTGCTTTCTCGGCATGTAAAACTTCAAAAAAGCGCCCCCAGTCGGTTTATACTTCCGATAATACAGCAAACCCAAAAGTTTTTTCTGTTCCAGAGCCATCACCCTCGCCTTCGCCCGCACCGGTTGAAACTACTGAACCCAAGGTTTCGAAGCCTATTCCAACAAAAAAAGAACAGGTAACCTTTACCCAGCAGGAAGACCGTGCACAAAATGAAACCAATAGTTATTTTGTTATTATAGGCTCTTTTAGCCAGTTGGATAATGCAAAAAACTTTCGTGAAACACTACTGAATGAAGGCTTTACGCCAATAATTCTCCACAGCGAAACAGGTTTTTACAGGGTTTGTGTTAATTCTTACAAAAATGAATCTGATGCCAGGACGCGTATTGGGGATTTGCGTCAAACGTACCCGAAATATGCTGATGTGTGGCTGCTTATAAAAGAATAATCAGTTAATAGAATTATAGAGAAAAACGTCGCGTAAAGTGGCGTTTTTTTATGCCTTAAAATGATGTTAAAAAATAATAATATTGAATTTGAAGGTAATATTTGCGTAGTTTTTTTGGTTTCAGTATTACTTTTGTAGTCGTTTTTAATTCACTTATTTCAAATTGAATGGAAAAAAAGGAAAACCGAGACAAACAATATTTGCTCGACCAACGTTATCTGAGGATGGCAGATATCTGGGCGCAGAATTCCTATTGTAAGCGCCGTCAGGTGGGAGCCTTGCTGGTGAAGGATAAGATGATAATTTCTGATGGCTATAATGGCACACCCTCGGGCTTTGAAAACCAATGTGAAGATGAAAACAATAAAACCAAGCCCTATGTTTTGCACGCAGAAGCAAATGCTATAACTAAAGTTGCCAAGTCGGGAAATAACAGCCTGAATGCCACATTGTATGTAACGTCATCGCCGTGTCTTGAATGTTCGAAACTAATTATACAGGCCGGGATTAAAAGAGTGGTTTTTACTGAAAAATACCGGCTGGAAGATGGTATTAACCTCTTAAAAAGGGCAAAAATTGAAGTGGTGCAGGTAGATATTTAAACAATTAAACAAATCGGCCGTAAACGAAAATTTGAAATTACTGCTTGTTCGGTAAGGAAGAGCATAACTGAAATTCTTGTCTTTAGCAATGGCTCTTTTTATTTTGGCATTAATATTAAGTAAATGAATAAGATAAAAATATATATCCCGTTATTGATTGCTGCATCCGTAGCAGCAGGAATTATTATTGGCAATTTGCTACGCAACAACAGCAGGAACGGACTGGCTGTATTTCAGATGGCAGGTACCAATAAACTGTCAACGGTTATCGGCCTTATTGAAAATGAGTATGTTGATAGTGTGAATGTGAACAGTATCATCGAAAAAGCCATACCAGAGGTTTTGGAAAACCTCGATCCGCACACCACTTATATTCCTGCGCGCGACATGAAAGGGGTGGAAGAGGAGATGGCTGGTAAGTTTTCCGGTATTGGCGTCCAGTTTTCCATTATGGAAGATACCGTGCGTGTGGTAGAAGTTATTTCCGGAGGCCCGTCGAGCAAGGTGGGTATTCTTCCAGGTGATAGAATAGTGCGGGTTAACGATTCGATTATAGCTGGAATAGGCGTAAAAAACAATACCGTTATGAACCTGCTTCGTGGCAAGAAAAACACTAAAGTTGATGTTGGCATCAAGCGGTCGGGATACAAAGATGAACTTGAGTTCAATATTACACGTGGCGACATTCCGCTTTATAGTGTTGATGTTTCGTACATGATTGATAATGAAACAGGATTAATAAAGGTTAGTCGTTTTACCAATAACACTTATGCAGAATTTATGGGGGGAATGGACAAACTTGACCAAATGGGGGCGAAAAAAGTTATTGTCGATCTGCGTCAAAACCCCGGAGGGTCATTGATGGCCGTTTTACAAATTCTCGATGAGTTTTTACCTAAAGGCGAACCTATTCTATATACTGAAGGTGAGCATCAGGCACGGAAAACTTACGATTCCTCGGGGAGGCATAAGTGGGAAGACAAACAGCTTTATGTGATTATCGATGAGTTTTCTGCTTCGGCGAGTGAAATATTTGCCGGCGCAATTCAAGACAACGATCGTGGTATTATAATTGGCCGCCGTTCATTTGGCAAGGGCCTGGTACAGGAACAAATACCGTTATCTGATGGCTCGGCGCTACGACTTACCGTTGCCCGGTTTTATACACCCAGCGGACGCTGTATTCAAAGCCCTTATAACGAGGGGAATGAAGAGTATTACAATAAAATTTACGAGCGCTTTCATAATATGGAACAGTTGGTTGCCGACAGCGTACATTTTGCCGATTCGTTAAAATACAAAACAAAAAGTGGCCGTATTGTGTATGGTGGTGGTGGCATTATGCCCGACTTTTTTATCGCCGCTGACACTTCCGGAAATTCTGCTTACTACAATTCCCTGTTTCGAAAAGGGCTCATCTATTCTTATGCATATGCTTATGCCGACGAGCACCGCAATGAACTTTTAAAATTAAAAACTGCTAAAGCGTTTGATGATTGGCTGAATGGGGAAAATCTACTTGCCGATTTTGTAGCCTATGCTGCCAAAAAAGGTGTCCCCCGCGACCAGGCCGGGTTGAAAAACTCGGGTTTGATCATAGAAACACAGTTAAAAGCCTACATAGCCCGTAATATTATTGGCGAAGAAGGCTTCTATCCCATTATCAGCAAAATAGATACAACATTGAAACAGGCTATTCAAATTTCAAAAGAAAACCTTCTGGTACAACACGTTGCTGTGGGTACAAACGAAATCAGCAATAATATGCAAATTCAATAATGTGGCTTAGCCTACTGGTAGCTATAACAGTAAGCTGTTCATTGATTTCAACCTGGTAAAATTATACACTATTCCCGATTGAATAGCATGGATAGTGTTTTCGCCTAACATCAACAGGGGAGATGCAAGATGAATTTGAATTCTGATAAAAAAAGCTTATATTTATATCTGGCAGGCTTTCAACTAAAATTCAGAAATTGAAACGAACAAAATAAAAAATTCACACATAAGTGAATAATTAAGAAGTTAAACGTACCGCACTTTATTTAATACGCTTTTTTAGTTCTGGTTTTTACATATCGATTCAGATTTATCTTATGAAAAACATTAAAAATCCGCTTATATTTCTTATTGAAGATAGTGTGGTTTATAAAGACCTGATTGAAGGGCACTTGCATGCAAAGAACTATCTCAATACAAAAACCTATAAACATGCGGACGAGTGCCTGAAAGATTTATCGTTAAAACCTGACCTTATCATTCTTGATTATTCCATAGACGGTATGAGCGGCCTGGAATTAATGAGAAAGGTGAGAAAGACAGATCCTAAGATTGAATTTATTTTTTTGAGCGGACAAAACAACGTGGAAGTTGCCGTAAAAATTATGAAACTGGGTGCTGCTGACTATGTGGTTAAAAACGATAAGGCACCGGAGAGGCTTGTGAAGGCCATAGCGCAAACCATGGCTATTTCGAAAAGCAGAAGGCTGCGCAAAGGTTTTACAATTGGAGTTTTTGGCTTTTTTATCCTGCTTTTGGTTGTTATTGGTATTGTTATTTTAGTTACTATGGTTTTCGGCCTGTAACTGTCTTCCGAGCAACTATTCTCTTTACTATTTTTCCGTTGTTATTTTTTCAGGTTACAACAGGTTGAAACAGGGATATCATCTTCTGGAAAGATGGCACCCCTGTTTTTAGTTGGTATTGGTTCTCATTATTAGAGAAGAATGAAAACTCTACGCTACATAGCCCGGCAATAGCAGGGCAACTATTAATTGATTTTTACTACCTTTCGAGATTCATAAATTAAGCACTATGGGTTTTATTTCAGTAGTAAGAAAGTACAATACAACTTTTTGGGCGTCGAATACGATAGAACTGTTCGAACGCTGGGCTTGGTATGGATTTTATCTCGCTTTTGCACTCTATCTTGTCAATTCTAAAGATACCGGGGCACTTGGCCTCACGCAGGCGCAAAAAGGTACTATAATGGGAACAGGGTCGATGCTATTGTATTTTTTGCCGGTAATTACAGGTGCCATTGCAGACAAAGTAGGATATAAACGAATACTCTTCCTTTCTTTTACTATGTATGTAACTGGTTTTTACATGATTAAGAGTTTCGATACTTTCGGAATGATGTTTTTTGCTTTTGTATGGACCTGTACTGGCGGTGCTTTTTTTAAGCCTATAATTTCGGCCATGATAGCAAGGAATACTACCAGCGAAACCTCGTCTATTGGCTTTGGAATCTTTTACATGATGATAAATATTGGGGGATTTATCGGCCCGTTTATTGCCGGCATTCTGATGCAAAAATCCTGGGACTATGTTTTCTACATGTCGATGATAACCATCGGGATAAACTATCTGATTACTTTCTTCTTTTTTCGGGAGCCGGTGGTTAACGAAGAAAAAATTCCGCTTGGAAAAAATATTGTGCAGGCATTTAAAAATATTGGCATAACACTTCAAAACGGCAAATATGTATTGTTCCTTATTATTATGATCCTTTTCTGGACGGCGTTTAACCAGCTTTACTATTCGTTTCCGGTTTTTATCGATCAGTGGGTAGATACCCGCGAAATTTATAATGGCATAGCATCTGTATGGCCCTGGCTGGCAAAATCTATAGGTACTGACGAAGGAACGATTACCGCTGTTACGCTGTCGAGTATGGATTCTTTTTACATTATTGTTTTTCAGCTAATGGTTTCCACGTTTGTCATGCGTTTTCGCCCATTGGCAGCAATGACGGGTGGAATACTGGTACTTGCTGGCGGCCTTGGGTTAATGTTTTCGAACCAGAGCGGATGGCTTATTTTGCTGGGCGTGCTGATTTTTGCTTTGGGCGAAATGGCCAGTTCGCCAAAATTCACCGAATATGTGGGCAGGATTGCTCCTGAAGACCAAAAAGCTTTGTACATGGGCACTTCTTTTCTTCCTATTGCTGCCGGCCATCAGCTGGCAGGGTTTCTTTCGGGTGATATTTATGAAAAGATTGCCGATAAAATTTATTTGCTGCAACAAGAGGTAGCCAGGCGTGGTATTTCAATACCCGAGATCTCTGACACATTTACTAAAAACGATTTTGTGAAGCAGGCAACTGTTGAACTCGGAATGAATGATAACCAGTTAACCGGCTATTTGTGGAATACCTATCATCCCTCGAATATTTGGCTGGTTTATGCCGGCGTTGCTGTTGCCGCTACAGTTTTGCTTTGGCTGTATAACAGGTTCGTTATCAGGAGTAAATAATGATACCTCTTACTGTGTATAACTAAAATGAGTGCAGAAACAGGAATGTAGTCAGCAAAAAGCCGGGGTAATGCCTGATAAAAGTTTTATCTGATTTTTTTGATATATAATTTCCGGAGGGCTGCAAGCTTATCGACATCCAACTGGTTAGAGCGAATACGTACTACTTCGTACAATTTGCCATTTGAATAAAATGATGCCTTTGCAGCATCAAATTCACGGTAATTCCAATTGTATTTAACGTCCATTGTTACCTTATGAAAAGCCTTGTATGTCAAATATTTGGGTATTTCCAAATATGCAAAAGTAGAATCGTTGCTGTTAATGAAAACACCATCGCTAATTTGTTCAAGGTTTAGAAATTTAACAATCTTCACCTCAACTTCCAGCAACCCTTTCAATTTTTTATTCATTAAAAACTGAATGCCAAGCTTACGGTAGGCTTCCTGAATTTTTGCTACCATCTCCAGTTCTGGCAGGTGACGCACACGAATTACATTTAAAAATTCCGAGCCAATGGTCATGTAGCCTTTACCCGCATCAAAATTCCAATCGTATTCTTTTTCAATATTCTGTGTAGCCCTTAGTATCTCTTCCAGAGGGTACTGTCTGTCTAGCACCATGTAAATATAAATGGGGCGAACACTGGTCGGAGTATCATGATAGTAACCCGGAAACGGATTAAGAGAATCGAAAACAAGGCTTCCCGGCAATACTTTTTCCTCAATAGCTACTACCGTATCTTTTTTGGTAAGGTTGACAAAAACCTCCATTTTTTTGTTATTTCCCATAAATTATATATTTAATCGAATTTTATTTTAAACAGATGACTATAAAGGTAATTCAATTTGCTGAAATAGGTACAGTTACTTTCAGAAAAAACAGGCGCTCTAAAAATATAAAGATAAGTGTTAAACCAGACAAGTCAGTGTTGGTTTCTTATCCTTTCTATGTTACAGCAAGCGAAGTATCGGCATTTGTTTTAAAAAATGAAGACTGGATTGTTGCACAACAAAGAAAATTTGCAAAGCGAAAAACAGTTGTCAACCATGGTACGGTAATAAAAACCAAATTGCACAGCATTACTTTTCTGAAAGGAGAAAAAAGCAGTATCGGTCAGCGGGAAAGGGATATTACCGTTAAACTAACCGATTTCGACGACGATTTATCACAACAGAATGTTGAACGCATACTTACATCTGTTTATAAGGACGAAGCCTGTGAATTATTGCCATTGCGTTTACAACAACTTGCTGAGAAGTACGATTTTAAATACAATAGGGTTACGATCAGAAACAATAAGAGAAACTGGGGAAGCTGCTCGTCGGCCAACAATATCAGTCTCAACCTGCAAATGATGAAACTCCCCAATGAACTGATCGACTATATTTTATTGCATGAGTTGGTACACACAAAAATAAAAAATCACAGTCCGGCTTTTTGGAAAAAACTTGATGAGGTAACCGGGAACCGTGCTATTGCTTTGGCAAAAGAGGTGAAGAAATATTCAACCTATTCACTCTGAAATCTTTTAAAACAATGTTGTCAGAAATTCTTTAACTTTCTGATATTTTGAATATTAATAATTTGCAGTTCAACATTGATCATGTGAAATAGTTCCTTTTTATTTGTGATTTTTAATCATATTTCTGTTAATTCGTAAAAGAAATTTAATGCTATGGATTGGGGAAAACTACTTTCTGTCAAAAGGCTGGGAATGGAAGATTTATTAACGGCACCAAAACCGGAAGACCGGTCGCAGTTTCAGCGCGATTACGACCGGATTATTTTTTCTTCACCTTTCAGGAGGATGCAGAATAAAACGCAGGTTTTTCCTCTGCCCGATCATATTTTTGTGCACAACCGACTGACGCACAGCCTTGAAGTGGCAAGTGTGGGGCGGTCGTTAGGCAATTTGGCTGCAGAAATAATTGCAAGAGAAACACAAAACAATCATCTGTTGCCTGAAATTGGAACCATTGTGTCTGTGGCCTGTCTTGCACACGATTTAGGTAACCCGCCGTTTGGCCACTCCGGCGAAGCGGCCATTTCAGATTTTTTTAAAAACGGTTATGGAAAAGTTTTTGAAAAAGAAATGTCGGCCAACGAGTGGAAAGATTTTACCATGTTCGATGGAAATGCTAATGCTTTCAGACTTCTTACACACCAGTTTAATGGTAAAAGGGAGGGTGGTTTTGCATTAACCTATACAACACTGGCTTCCATTGTAAAATACCCTTTCGAATCGGAATTGGCAAGTAAACCAAAATTTGGTTTTTTTCAGTCAGAAAAAGAAAATTATCAGAAAATAGCACATGAACTGGGAATTAGTGCCAGATCTCAAAATCCGTTGCATTATCACCGTCACCCACTTGTTTATTTAGTTGAAGCAGCCGATGATATCTGTTACCAGATTATAGACATTGAAGATGCCTTTAAGCTCGGTATACTCGATTACAAACAAATACAAGAGCTTTACATTAACTTTTACGATACCCAGGCAGACAAAGCAAGGTTGAAAAGTATTGAAAAAACATTTAACAGAATTTCGGATAAAAATGAACAAATTAGCTATTTACGTGCCGGCGTCATCGGAAAACTTATACATGAGTGTATTACCATTTTTCAGAAAAATATTTGGCAAATTACTAATGGAACATTTGAAAAGGGGCTGACAGACCATCTTCCTCCCAAGCAAAACGAAGCATTCTCTCTCATTAAAGCAATTTCGTCGGATAAAGTGTATGAACATAAATCTGTTGTGGAAATTGAGATTGCAGGGTTTAAAGTTATTGGTACTTTGCTGGAAGAATTTATCGGTGCAATAACAAACCCAACCGATAATTACAGCAAAAAAATATTATCATTATTGCCAGTCCAATACCGGGTAAAAAAGGGCTCAACTTATCAGGAGATACAGACAGTTGTAGATTATATCTCAGGTATGACTGATGTTTATGCACTCGATCTGTACCGAAAATTAAAAGGAATAAGCCTTCCGGGCATAGTTTAACCCCTTCTACTGTTTCCATAACATCATTTTTATCGATTTTGGACAAATTGCTAATGTTTTTCAGCATTTAAAATTTTGATAAACATTAATTTTACACCATTTTTAACAATTTTCAATATGGACACGAAAAAGCAAAAGCTTTTTACTGATTTCGAACCGGTATCTACGAAACAGTGGGAAGAAAAAATAAATGGGGATTTAAAAGGTAAAGATTATGCCAGGGCACTGCTTTGGAAAACCTATGAAGGTATTACCGTTAAACCGTATTATCGTAGCGCAGATTTGGAAAGTCTGGGTTACCTGGACGTAGCCCCGGGAGAGTTTCCATATGTAAGGGGAACAAAAATTGGCAACGATTGGAATGTGAGGCAGGATATTTTTGTCCTTAACAATGAAGAAGCCAACAAAAAAGCATTGAATGTATTGAGTAAAGGTGTTTCCGCACTTGGCTTTTATTTCGACTGCTGTAGAAAAATAACGGAAAAAGACCTGGAAGTTTTATTGAAAGATATCTTTTTGGAGGCAGCCGAAATTAATTTTGTTTGCAGATGCGAAAACTGCAATTGTATCAAGGCTTTTGTTGACTTTGTTGAAACACATTACAAAAGTAAAAAAACATTGGTTTCCGGCTCATCGGCTATCGATCCGCTTATTGAGATGACGTTAAAAGGGAAGCTGGAAAAAAATGCTTTTGCAGGCCTTAAAACAGCGATTGAACAAACACGCGAATTGCCGGCTTTCAGGGTTATAGGCATACACGGGAAGTTCTATGCAAATAGTGGCGCTTCCATTGTTCAGGAATTGGCATTTTCCCTTGCACAAGGTGCTGAGTACCTCACTCATCTTACCGAATTAGGGGAATCAACAGAAGAAATAGCACAAAACATTAAATTTAATTTCGGAATTAGCAATAACTATTTCATGGAGATTGCCAAACTAAGGGCAGCACGGTTGTTGTGGGCGCAGATAGTAATGGCATATAAGGTTGAAAATAAGGATGCTGCTAAGATGATAATACACAGTGAAACCAATACCTACAATAAAACTATTTACGATCCATATGTAAATATGTTGCGTACGCAAACCGAAGCCATGTCCGCAATTTTGGGAGGTGCTGATTCTATTACCATTACACCTTTTGACGCCGTTTATGAAACGCCTACGGAGTTTTCTGAACGCATTGCCCGAAATCAACAGATTTTGTTGAAAGAGGAGGCGCACCTCGACAAGGTTTCCGATCCTGCCGGTGGCGCTTATTATATCGAATCTTTAACAAGTTCCCTGATAGACCATGCCTGGGAATTATTTCTCGAAGTGCAGGAAAAAGGTGGTTTTATGGCAGCTTTACGCGAAGGTTTTATTCAACATGAAATTAAGGAAATGGCTGCCCAACGTGAAAAAAAACTGGCACAGCGCCGCGAAAACCTTTTGGGTACCAATCAATTTCCAAATTTTAGCGAGCAATTGACTGAAGAGCTTGATGCATCGCTTTTTCAGCCCATGGATTTAACCGGTGAAAATGCCGAAATTGAAACGCTGAAACCCGTCCGTGGTGCCCAGTCGTTTGAGAAACTACGCTATAAAACAGACAGGTTTGCAAAAGAGCATAAGCGCCCGGTAGCGTTTATGCTTACTATTGGCCAACTTGTGTTTCGAAAGGCTCGTGCACAATTTAGCTGTAACTTTTTTGCCGTTGCCGGATTTGAGGTAATTGATAATAACGGTTTTCAATCTGCCGAAGAAGGTGTGAATGCGGCAAAAGAAAAGAATGCTGACATTATTGTAGTTTGCAGTTCTGATGAAGAATATGCTGAAATTGTTCCAAAAGTAGCCGAATTGCTCAACAATGAAATCTTGGTAGTAGCAGGTAATCCTGAATGCCGTGAAGAACTGAAAGAGAAAGGAATTACGAACTTTATTCATGTTAGAAGCAATATTCTGGAAGAATTGAAAGCGTATCAGGATAAGTTGGGAATTTAATTTGAGAGAGCAAAGATTAAATAGAATAAAGACGGGAATAACAGAGAATATAGAATGACGATTAATGATTTAAAAATGAAGAAAAAAATATTTCTTCTTAAATCTAAAATCATAAAATGATGAAACCAGATTTTAAAAGTATAAATATCAAAGCCAATTCAGCAAAAACTGCTGGTAGAATGTCCGGGAACAATAAAAATGAGTGGCTTACTCCGGAGCAAATACTGGTGAAACCGGTTTACAGTAAAAGTGACCTTGAGGGAATGGAGCACCTTAACTATGGTGCCGGGCTGCCACCTTTTCTCCGTGGGCCTTACTCGGCAATGTACGCTATGCGGCCATGGACTATCCGTCAGTATGCCGGTTTTTCTACTGCTGAAGAATCGAATGCCTTTTACCGCCGTAACCTGGCAGCCGGACAAAAAGGTTTGTCGGTGGCTTTTGATTTGGCAACACACCGCGGGTATGATTCCGATCATCAACGTGTTATTGGCGATGTGGGTAAGGCTGGTGTAGCTATCGACTCAATTTTGGACATGAAAATCCTGTTCAACGAAATACCGCTGGATAAAATGTCGGTTTCTATGACCATGAATGGCGCTGTATTGCCGGTAATGGCATTTTATATTGTAACCGGACTGGAGCAGGGTGCTACACTTGAGCAGCTTTCAGGAACCATTCAAAATGATATCCTGAAGGAATTCATGGTGCGTAACACCTACATTTACCCGCCTGAGTTTTCCATGAAAATTATTGCCGATATTTTTGAGTTTACCTCGAAATATATGCCAAAATTCAACTCTATTTCCATATCGGGTTATCATATGCAGGAAGCAGGCGCTACTGCTGGCATTGAAATGGCTTATACCCTTGCTGATGGCCTGGATTACCTTCGTACAGGTATTAAAGCTGGCCTTGACATTGATGCTTTTGCACCACGTTTATCGTTTTTCTGGGCCATTGGTATGAATCATTTTATGGAGATTGCCAAAATGCGTGCTGCCAGAATGTTATGGGCTAAAATTGTAAAACAGTTTAACCCTAAAAATCCAAAATCGATGGCACTGCGTACGCACTCACAGACTTCGGGCTGGTCGCTTACAGAGCAGGACCCGTTTAATAATGTGGGGCGCACAGCCATTGAAGCTATGGCCGCAGCTCTGGGGCACACCCAAAGTTTGCATACCAATGCGCTTGACGAAGCCATTGCCCTGCCTACCGATTTCTCGGCACGTATAGCCCGTAATACCCAGTTGTACCTGCAACAGGAAACTGAAATCTGCCGCTCGCTCGACCCATGGGCAGGTTCTTATTACGTGGAATCGTTAACCAACGAACTGGCACACAAAGCCTGGCAATTAATTGAGGAAGTTGAAAAACTGGGTGGCATGGCTAAAGCTATAGAAACCGGTGTGCCGAAAATGCGAATAGAAGAGGCAGCAGCAAGGGCACAGGGGAAAATCGATAGTGGCACACAAACCATTGTTGGGGTAAATAAATACAGGTTAGACAAAGAAGACCCGATTGATATTCTGGAAATTGATAATACCGCAGTTCGGCAGGCACAAATTGAACGACTGAAAAAGCTGAAGGCAGAAAGAAATGAAGAGGAAGTTCAGCAATCGTTGGCAGCTATTACCAAAGTTGTAAAAACCGGTAAAGGAAATTTGTTGGAACTGGCCATTGATGCTGCAAAAAAACGTGCATCTTTGGGAGAAATTTCCGATGCCTGCGAAAAGGTGGTAGGAAGATATAAATCAGTAATAAGAACAATAGAAGGCGTGTATAAATCAGAAGCACAGGGAAGATGTGAGTTTACAGAAGCACAGGAACTGGCTGCTAAATTCGCAGAAATAGAAGGGCGCCAACCCAGGATTATGATTGCCAAAATGGGACAGGATGGCCACGACCGCGGCGCTAAAGTAGTGGCCACCGGATATGCCGATATTGGCTTTGATGTGGATATGGGTCCGCTGTTCCAGACACCGGAAGAAGCTGCCAAACAAGCTGTTGAAAATGACGTGCATGTTTTGGGGGTTTCCTCTCTTGCAGCAGGCCACAAAACACTTGTGCCGGCTGTTATCGATGAATTGAAAAAACTGAAGCGCGATGATATTATGGTGATTTGTGGCGGTGTGATTCCTGCACAAGATTACCAATGCCTTTATGATGCCGGCGCAGTTGCTATTTTCGGCCCGGGAACGAGCGTGGCATCAGCGGCAAAAAAAATACTTGAAATATTAATTGAAGCTTATAAATAGTAAAATCCTTTTCGCTCTTTCAGAAAAAGAAACAAAAATGCTTTTTGAATAAATTGTTTCATATGTGGATTCTCTTATGTAATTCATTTGTTAGCTTTGTGCCTTTATTAAAATCAAAATAGATATGCTTAACCTGAAATTCATACAGGATCATCCGGAGGAGGTGGTTGAGAAGCTGAAAAAAAAGCAATTTGATGCTTCAGTAATTGTTGAAGAAATAGTTGAACTCTATCAGCAAAAAAACAAACTTCAGGTAATGGCCGACCAGGCCAAGGCTGAGATGAACCGTATTTCAAAAGAGATCGGGTTGCTGTTTAGAGAAGGAAAGAAAGAAGAAGCTGAAACGGCAAAAGCCCGAACGCTGGAAATAAAGGATAACATTCGAAAATTTGACGATCAGTTTTCAGAGATTGAGCAAAAAGTAAACGATTTGTTAGTGTTGCTGCCCAACCTTCCACACCATTCGGTACCCGAAGGTAAAAATGCCACTGATAATGAAATTGTTAAAAAGAGTGGCGAAATACCGGTTTTGGCATCAGGTGCTTTGCCACACTGGGAGCTGGCGCAAAAATATAACCTTATAGATTTTGAACTGGGTGTTAAAATTACCGGAGCAGGGTTCCCTGTATATCGTGGTAAAGGTTCCCGACTGCAACGTGCGCTTATTAGTTTTTTCCTCGACGAGGCACGAAATGCAGGATATGAAGAGATACAACCACCGTTGATGGTAAATGAAGCATCTGGTTTTGGCACCGGCCAGTTGCCCGATAAAGAGGGGCAAATGTACCATGTTACGCTCGATAATTTGTATTTAATACCTACGGCAGAAGTACCCGTAACCAATATTTACCGCGATGTTATTCTTGAGGCCGATAACCTTCCGTATAAAAATACGGCTTACAGCGCTTGCTTTCGGCGCGAAGCCGGTTCTTACGGGAAAGATGTTCGTGGCCTTAACAGACTCCATCAGTTCGACAAAGTAGAAATAGTGCAAATTGCTCATCCCGACCGTTCATATAATGTGCTTGAAGAGATGGTAAGCTATGTGGAAAGTCTGGTACAAAAATTGGAACTTCCCTACCGGATTTTAAGGCTTTGTGGTGGTGATATGAGTTTTCATTCGGCACTGACTTACGATTTTGAAGTGTTTTCTGCAGCACAGGATATGTGGCTTGAAGTGAGTTCGGTTTCCAATTTTGAGTCGTTTCAGGCCAATAGGCTAAAACTGCGCTACCGTAGCGAAAATTCTAAAAAGCCGCAGTTGGCACATACCCTTAACGGAAGTGCACTTGCCCTTCCGCGCATTATAGCTGCCCTGTTGGAAAATAACCAAACGCCGGAAGGTATAAAAATTCCAAAAGTGCTTATCCCTTATTGTGGGTTCGACCGGATTGATTAAAAATTGTTCCTTTCGTAAACTGACCAAACTGATTTTTTAAAGACAGCTTTTTTAAGTTTTTCTGTAGCGTACTACCAGGTAATTTCCTAATGCCAGAATGGCCAGAGTAACCATAAGAACCAAATCCATTCTTTTTGAGCCAATTTGTGCGGGCAATATTTTTACTTGTGATAAGATAAAGATCAATAGCCCTGCTGCAGAAACAGCAATCATAAACCATCCCTGAGGCCTGTCTGAGAGAATAGCGAGAATAACCAGAGGGCCCATTATGGCAGTTCCTGCAAAACTTATGCGTGCCAACAGCACAAGCTGGTCGGAGCTAACCAGTGAAAAAATCAGGGCAGCAATAGCAAAAGCAATAACGGCAATACGTATGGGCAAAAGTGAGTGGCTGCCTCTTTTCCCCAACAGCCCGCGTACTTCATTGCCGAGGGCAAAAAGTTGCGAATCGGAGGTTGACATTGCCGCCGCAAAAAGTCCGATGATTGCCGCCGCTGCAATTACACCTAGCTGGTCGCGAATAAGCACGTGCCCCAAAAAGTCGGCAGTAGAAGCATCGGGATAGCGCACGGCACCATATAAGCCGATAATGATAGTGGGGAAAATTACCAGAAGGGCAAAAGTACCTACGGCAACGGCCATTCGTTTCATTTTTTGCGTACTCCGCATTATTACCAGCCTTGTTGAAAGTTGTGGTTGTGTGACAGGTATCATTAAAATGGCCAGGAAAGAGGCGATAAGGAATTGTGCATTAAATAAACCCTTAGGGCCCGGTGTACTCAAAAGCTGTGGGTTTATCATTTCTATCTGACTGAATAATTTCTGCCATCCGCCAATGTGTTTTAAACAGGTGAGGGCAACAATCCAAACTACGATAAGCAACATGGTTCCCTGCATAAAATCAGCATAAATAATGGCTTTTAGCCCGCCAAGTTCAGAATAAACGAGCATAATAACCACAATTAAGACCGACCATCCCCATGCTGGCAGAGCATTTGGGAAAGCCTGTTCAAGGAAAATAGCAACTCCCCTTATTTGAATAGCAACATAGGGTATTAGAAAAATAAAAACCGCAAAAAAATAAATATAACCGGCCCATTTTTGTTGGTAACGGCGTTGCAATAATTCCGACATTCCGGCAAAGCCACTTATAGCTACATGTTTTCGTAAGTGATAGCCAAACCAAACAATAAGAAACACCATTCCTGCATCCGAAAAAGCCAGGAAGATCCAGGCTCCAATGCCATGAGTGCGCGAAAAATCCGGCATCCCCATAAGGGTAAAAGTGCTGAAAAGCGTGGCAGCAAAAGTCATAAAACCTAAAATCAACCCGATGTTTGAGCCGGCCATCATAAAATCTTCGTGCGATTTGATCCGTTGGCGCGAACGCCAGGATAGGTAAAAAAGAATGCCGATGTAAATAATACCAACAATTGTAAGCCAGTGTAACATTCCCATTTTCAGTGTTTTTTGCTTTCGTTATGCAGGTGGACTTTGCCGCCGAAATAGGTTAAAACAACAAGGAGAATTGCAATAACAATACTTGCCCATAGCGTATAAGGCATGGAAAATAACCGTGGTTCTGTTTTTCCGGGTTGAATAATCAATGGTGAAAATGTTGCACTGATGAGCAGAATAGCCAATACAACTATAATCTTCCAATACAAATGGTACTTTTTTGAGTCGCCCATATTATCAAAATATTTTTGTTTTCAAGTTATAATCTTTGAATTGTCATTCCGCCATCTACATCAATAACCTGTCCGGTAGAATAGGGCATTAATCCGGTAGCCAATGCTAAAGCTACTTTTCCTACATCTTCGGGTGTTCCCCAACGTTTCTGAATGGCCAATCCTTTTTCAAACAGCTTGTCATATTTTTCCTGAACACCGGATGTCATGTCTGTTTTTATCACTCCCGGCCGAATTTCGTAAACAGGTATATTGTATTCTCCCAAACGGGCTGCCCATAATTTAGTAGCCATTGCCATCCCTGCTTTCGATATACAGTACTCACCCCGGTTAACCGATGGCATAGTAGCCGATACTGATGACACGTTGATAATACAAGCCTGAAAATCGGCATCCTTTGTTTTTTTCGAAACCATATGCCTGGCAAAAAGTTGCGTAAGGAGAAAAGGCCCCTTGAGATTTGTTTCCATTACTTCGTCGTAAACCTCTTCAGAAGCTTCAAGTATGTCTTTTCTTTCGCGCGGGGCAATTCCGGCATTGTTGACTAAAACATTAAGATGGCGAAATTTTTTAACTACCGAATCAAATATAATTTGCCGGTCTTTTCGGTCTGCAATATTTCCCCGGATATAAAACACGTTAACCCCCAGGCCTTTTAGTTCGTTGAGAACCTGCATAACAGACTCATCTTTGCGTACCCCGTTAATAGCCAGGTCAAAACCAGCATTGCCAAGTGCTTTGGCAATTCCGAGTCCTATTCCGCGGCTACCACCTGTTATCAAGGCTGTTTTGTTCATTTTAATTATTGAATTTCAGGTATTTTCATCCAAGTTTTTTTCTCCCAGCTTTCCATTCCTTTTTCTGCCAGTTGAACTCCTTTTGCCCCTTCCAGAAGGTTCCACTTAAAAGGCTCATTTTTTACTACATGTTTCAAAAATAGTTCCCACTGGGCTTTAAAAGCGTTATCGTAATTTTCCTGCTCGGGCATTTTGCTCCATCCTTCATAAAAGCTGATGGGCTGCAAAATATCCGGATTCCATACTGGTTTTGGTGTATTTCCGTATGATTGAGTCCAGCACTCGCGGAGGCCTGCAACTGCTGATCCCTTTGTGCCATCCACTTGCAAAGTCAGTAAATCGTCGCGCCGTACCCTTGTTGTCCATGAAGAGTTAAAGTGGGCAATTATTCCGTTTTCCAATTCAAAGGTGGCGTAAGCTGCATCGTCGGCAGTGCAGGCATAGGTTTTACCCTGTTCGTCAACCCGCTCGGGTATATGCGTTGCACCCAGGCAAAAAACACCTTTAACATTTCCAAAAAGATTGTCAAGCACATAACGCCAGTGACACAACATATCCACGATAATTCCGCCATCGTCTTCTTTTCGGTAATTCCAGCTGGGGCGTTGTGAAGGTATGGTATGCCCTTCGAAAACCCAATAACCAAATTCGCCGCGAACGGATAGTATTTTCCCAAAAAAACCATTCTCTTTCAGGCGTTTTAATTTTAGTAACCCCGGCAGCCAAAGTTTGTCTTGTACCACGCCATGCTTCACACCTATATCCTCACAAATCCGATAAAGCTCTAATGCTGTTTTGGTGTTTACGGCTACTGGTTTTTCGCAATATATGTGTTTGCCTGCTTTTGCAGCTTTTTTTACAGCCTCCGCTCGACGTCCTGTAGTTTGTGCATCAAAATAAACAGCATAGGCCGGATCGCTAAGTGCCGAATCAAGATTGGTTGTCCATTTTTCTACCCTCGATATCTTTGCCAGTTTTTTCAATTTGATCTCATTTCTACCCACTAAAATCGGATCAGGGATAATAAATTCCGATGGGTTTACCTGTACTCCGCCTTGTTTAATAATTTCAACTATGGAACGCATCAGGTGCTGGTTGGTTCCCATGCGGCCCGTTACGCCATTCATTATAATACCTGCTTTATGGATCATAATTGCTTGGTTTTCTATAGTTTAAGTTTAGTGAAAACAAGTATTCCAAAAGGTTGCCTGTTCCACGAAGGGTAAAAATAGCAAAAAACCGTATTTCACAGTGATAAAGTGGGTTATTAACACAACTGCCAGTATTTGAATTTCGCTGAAAAAGTACTAACCCATGATCATGCCAATAATGGTAGCACTCATTAGTGAAGCCAGTGTTCCTGCCACCAATGCGGGTATTCCGTATTTTGACAATAAGACCCTGCGTCCCGGTGCCAAAGCTCCTATACCCCCAATTTGGATGCCTATGGAGGAAAAATTGGCAAAGCCACATAAAATGTACGTAGCCATAATTATTGATTTGGGATTAGAGAGCACGCCACTGGCTTTTAGGTCGGCAAGACTGATGTAACCAATAAACTCGGTGAGGATAAGTTTCTCACCCAGCAAGCGGCCAATGGTTACAATGTCCTGAGTGTTAACGCCAATAAGCCACATAAGAGGTGCAAATGTGTAACCGAGTATAAACTGTAATGATAGCCCGTCATAACGTCCGTCTGTTCCTTTAACAATTAGTTCGTTCAGATGAGTCCATTGGCCAACTTTTCCCACAATAAAATTAAACATGGCGATAAAGGCAATAAAAGCGAGCAACATAGCTGCCACGTTTACGGCCAGTTTTACGCCTTCGGTAGTACCGTTAGTGATGGCATCGAGTACGTTGCTGCCAATCTTTTCGCGCGGAATTTCTATTTGTTTGTTAATAGTTCCTGTGGGCGGAACAATCATTTTTGAGAAAATGATTGCCGCAGGAGCTGCCATTACCGAAGCGGTGAGCAGGTGCTTTGCAAATTCGAGCCTTAATGCCGGGTCGTTACCTCCAAGCATGGCAATGTACGCGGCGAGCACGCCACCTGCCAGCGTTGCCATTCCGCCGGTCATCACCAAAAGTATCTCCGATTTGCTCATTTTTTCCAAATAGGCTTTTATCATAAGCGGCGATTCTGTTTGTCCCAGAAAAATATTGCCGGCAACCGATAGTGCCTCGGCGCCGGAAATCTTTAATATCCGGGTAAATACCCATGCCAGACCGTAAACCACTTTTTGAATAATGCCCCAATAGAAAAGCAAACTGGTTAATGCTGAAAAAAATATGATAGTGGGCAACACCTGAAAAAGAAATATGTAACCATATGTGTCGTCATCCATAAGGTCGCCAAGGAGAAATTTGCTCCCTGCTTTGGTGAAATCGAGGATTTTTACAAAAATTCTTCCGAAAAACTCAAAGCCAACACGTATAAAAGGTACGTATAAAATACCTATTGCCAAAAGCAATTGTAAGATTAACCCTATAAATACGGTTTTCCAGGGAATGTTTTTTCGGTCGGTACTAAAGAGAAATCCTAAAAAAATAAGTACTGCCATTCCCAGTAAACCCCTGAAAAAGGTATTCAATGAGAAAGGAGCAGTTCGTTCCTTTTTGATCAACAGTACAGATGTATCGGTATTGGTATTTTGCTGTATTTTATGTTGCCGGGGTGCCGGTACTGTATCTGGTTGTTGAGCTGCTGCTATATTGGAAAATAGCAAACCAGCGGCAAATATCATTAACAAAAGCCAATGCTTCATAGGAAAGTTATTTCTCTCTTTTTTTTATTTCGTCTCTTATAATCGATGCCTTTTCATAATCTTCTTGTTGAATGGCATCCGAAAGCATCTCCTTCAGTTCCGATAGAGAATATCGGGCATAGGTCGATTTTTTTGTAACGGTAGCTTTCTCATCGGCAAAATGTTCCACGGGTGCATTTTCGTCATCAGATTTTAGAACTATCCCTGCCTTTTTCAGAATTTCTTCAGTGGTATAAATAGGGCACTTAAAGCGTAATGCCAGCGCCACTGCATCAGAAGTACGTGAGTCAACGCGTATCTCCCTTCCGTCCATTTCACAAAGCAGTTCTGAATAGAAAATACCTTCTTCCAGCTTGTAAATAGTAACTTCGAGCAATACAATATCAAAAGCCAGTGCTATATTTTTTAACAAATCGTGGGTTAGTGGCCTGGGAGGCTTTAACCCTTCAAGCTGAATGGCAATAGCCTGTGCTTCTACCGGCCCGATGATAATGGGTATTCTGCGGTCGCCGCTTTCTTCAGCCAATACTAAAGCGTAAGCACCTGATTGCGTTTGACTTACAGATAAACCTAAAATATTCAACCGAATTTTGTCCATGCTATTTCCAATCCTCTTTTTTCGGGCAAAGCAAATATAATAATCATTTTTGTTTTAATGCCGTAGAAGATTGATTGAAATACCTGTCTTTTGATATAATGATTTTTATTTTACAGGTATTTGATATATGTGTTCTGCATAAGTAACCTTTCTTTGAGAGTGGAAAGTGGAAGTGGTTCTTTGTTTTAAGGTTTTAAAAACAGAGCCTTGCCTGCATTCCTGGCTGTTATTCTTTTATCCTGGTTCTATTTCATAGTAGAATGTAAGATTACTTTGGCTTTTAAATTTAATATTTTGATTTTAAGGTGCTAATTATTAAACAAATTTATTCAATTGATTTGCCTGTAAATCAAAAATAACTACTTTTGCAGTCCGAATTTTTGAACCGTTCAGGCTTGAAAAGAGGAAAGAAGCGTTTTTCCCGCCTGCCGGTGTAAACATTAAAATTGAAATTATGTACGCAATTGTTGAAATTGCAGGCCAGCAATTTAAAGTTGAAAAAGACAAAAAACTTTTTGTACATCAATTGGATGCCAAAGAAGGCGATACCATTGACATTGAAAAAGTTCTCCTGGTCGATAATGACGGTGTTGTATCTGTTGGTACACCTACCGTAAAAGGTGCTAAAGTAACAGCCAAAGTGCTGGAACATGTAAAGGGTGATAAAGTAATTGTCTTTAAAAAGAAGAGAAGAAAAGGTTACCAGAAAATGAATGGTCACCGTCAGCAATTCACCCAGATTCAAGTAGAAACCATTGTTGGATAACTTAAAATAAATTTACCATGGCTCATAAGAAAGGTGTAGGTAGTTCGAAAAACGGACGCGAATCGGAAAGTAAACGACTGGGAGTAAAAATTTACGGGGGTCAGTTTGCAAAAGCTGGTAATATTATTGTTCGCCAGCGTGGTACCACTCATCATCCGGGTGTAAATGTGGGAATGGGGAAAGATCATACCCTGTTTGCTTTGATTGACGGAACGGTAATGTTTAGGAAAAAAAGGAAAAACCGCTCTTATGTTTATGTAGATCCCATAGCAGCAGAGGTTGAGGTGGCAGAAGCTCCGGCAGTGAAAAAGAAAGTTGTAAAAGCTAAAGCTCCGAAAGAGGTAAAGTCAGAAGCACCAAAAGCTGATAAGGCGGAAGGAAAAAAGACCGTGAAAGCCGACGTTCCTAAAAAAGAGGAAAAAACAAAGGCTCCAAAAGCTGAAAAGAAAAAGGCACCCAAGGCAAAGGCTAAAAAAGATGACCTGAAAAAAATAGAAGGTATCGGTCCTAAAATTGCCGGTTTATTTAATGATGCAGGTGTTAATACTTTTGCCGAACTTGCAGCAAAAAAGCCTGAAGAATTAAGCGATATTTTGGCAGAAGCAGGAAGCCGTTATGCTGCGCATAATCCAGCTACATGGCCGGAACAGGCAAAACTGGCAGCCGATGGGAAATGGGATGAACTTAAAGAATTACAGGATAAACTGGATGGCGGTGTAAGAAAATAAGCCATCGGTTTTTACGATATTGAAAAATTCCTGTCCGTGTTTCGGGCGGGAATTTTTTTTGTTTATCGTGTCCTGAAAAAACAGTTTCCTTAGCCCTGGTATAGTTTTATTTATTATTCTGAAGAAATAAAAAATTTTCTAAATTTGGCTAAAACTTTAAAAGTCAGATGTCAATGCGCAATCAATCTTTGGACAGGCTTTACACTGAATCGTTCCAAAAGAATTGGGACAATTTAGCATTTTCCGATTATGAAGGAAAAGATTTTAAATACAGTGAAGTAGCTAAAATAATCAAATCGCTGCATTTGTTTTATCAGGTTATAGGTTTAAAAAAAGGCGACAAAATTGCTGTATTAGGTAGAAATTCGGCGCATTGGGGGTCGGTTTTTTTGTCGGCTATATCAGCAGGAATTGTTATTGTACCGGTACTTCCCGATTTTAACGAAAACGATACAAACCATATTCTCAACCATTCGGAAACTAAAGTGGTAATTGGTGCCAAATCGTTGCTTGGTAAGATTGACCCGGAGAAAACAAAAAATGTTGAGGTGATAGTTGTATTAGAAGACTTTACTGTATACAGTGCCAAAGATGAGAATACACAATACAGAATGAACGATGCCTTTCAATATTATAACGATAACCCTCTCTCTGCCAAAGCTTTCTCTTTTGAAAGGATGGAGGCGGAAGAAGTATGTGTAATCTCCTATACATCAGGCACATCTGGCTATACAAAAGGTGTTTTAATACCTGAGCGTAGCCTAACATCGAATATTATTTTTGCCCGCGAACACATGCCTTTGAAACCGGGCGATAAAATAGCCTCTTTCCTTCCCATGGCCCATGTTTACGGGTTGCTGTTCGAGTTCTTATTTCCGGTTACGCTGGGATGTCATATTACTTTTTTAAGTAAAATGCCTTCTCCGGCACTCCTGTTGAAAGTTTTTAGTGAAGTAAGGCCACACCTTATCCTTTCTGTTCCACTGATTATCGAAAAAATATACAGGAAGAAATTGCAACCTACACTGGAAAAGCCATTGATGAAAATTTTACTGGCCATACCCGGCATCAATACTTTTCTGATAAAAAAAATCCGGTCTAAATTGAAGGAAACCTTTGGCGGACGTTTTTTTGAGATTGTTATTGGTGGTGCACCGTTAAATGCCGAGGTGGAAGCTTTTTTCAGGCGCATTCGCTTTCCTTTTACCATTGGCTACGGCATGACCGAGTGCGGCCCCCTTATCAGCTACGAAGCCTGGGACAAAACGCGCCAGTATTCAGCCGGGAAACTGGTTGACCGTATGGAAGTGAGGATAGATTCGGGAGATCCTTTTAACGAAGCTGGCGAAATTCAGGTTAGGGGTGAAAATGTGATGCTGGGCTATTTAAAAAATGAAAAAGCAACCAAAGAAAGCTTTACTGATGATGGCTGGTTGAAAACAGGGGATCTGGGTGTTATCGATAAGGATAATTTTATATTTATCAGGGGGCGATCAAAAAATATGATTCTCGGCCCGTCAGGACAGAATATTTACCCCGAAGAAATTGAAGCAAAGCTCAACAGTCAGCCCTATGTTGCCGAATGTGTGGTTACCGAACGTGATAATAAACTTGTGGCACTGGTTTATCCCGATTTTGAAGCGCTTAGCCAAGACGGAATGGATAAAAACCAGCTACCGCAGCTAATGGACGAAGACCGAAAAAAAGTGAACGCCGAATTGCCAAAATATGAGCAAATCAGTAAAATTGAATTGGTGAACGAAGAGTTTGAAAAGACACCCAAACGGAACATCAAGCGGTTTAAATACGTTTAAACGTTGGTTCTGCCACTAATTTTGTGGAAAAATATTGCTTTACAGATTCAAAGAATAACTAGTATCAATATTCCTCTTAAACTGTAGTAACACGCAGGCTTCAAATTTTGAAGAAAATCCGGTTTTTATAGAGCCAGTAGCAGAGATACCACAAAACAGCCCAAACTCCTATACTGGTAATGGTTTCAACATTGAGTTTACCTGCCCATCCAAAAAGCAGGGCAGCAAAGGGCCCAACTATTGTGCTTATTAGCCTGGCACCGCCCACATGAAAAAACAGGTAGATAAAAATGCTGTTCATTCCTACAATAATAAAAACCCTCGATCCGTTGATAAAAACTTTTTTCACATCTATCAACCAATAGCAAAAAGCTAAAGTAAGGATAGTCCATCCGCCACTGGCAAAAACAAACGAACTGGTGGCAATTTTTTTAATAATGGGCGTAATATTCAATAAATCGAGTGCATACCCGACTGCCAAAGCGGCTACTCCGGCAATTATCAGATTTTGTAATTTTTTTTGTGGCGTTTTTGTGCTTTTTAAAAGTATGCCGCACAGCAACCCCCAAATGGTATGCGCTGTTGTGGAAACAAAATTTAAGGTTGCCCACTCACTGGTTTTATCTGTTCCTTCTATTAACCTGTTAAACCATTCGCCAAGATTTTCGTGGTTGGTCCACGGATGATTAAAACCCTCAAGCGGAAAAAACCGGTATGCCAGGTCAATAAACAATAAAATGGCCAGGGAGAATATAAGTTGGAATGTAAAACGTTGGTTTCTAATTAAAAAGGCTACGAGATAGGTTACTGATAACTGTGCAAGAACGTTTTGTAATCTCAACACAAAGTGGTCGGCCTCGATAAAATATAACGCCCAGCCAAAAAACAGCAGCAGAAAAGCCCGCTTAACGGCATGAATGGTAATTTGCCGGTTGGTTTGCCCTTTTTTTTGCCTGTTGGCCACGGCAAATGGTATGGCTACGCCTACGATAAACATGAAAAACGGCTGTATTAAATCCCAAAAATGCAGCCCATGCCAAGAATGATGATTGAGTTGTGTTCCTAAAAACTTCAAAAAGCCATTTTGATATTCGCTCAAATGGCTATACAGATGAGTTGATTCACCCGCTAGAAGCAACATGGTAAAACCCCGGAAAAAATCTACGGAAACAATGCGACCGGGCAATACTGAGCTGGAAAGTTTGGTTTCGTTAGCCATAGTTAAAAATTTAGCTGAAAAATAAGGATTTTTTTTTCTTATCGCTGAAAAATTCTCCCCAAAATTGATGATGTTAGAAGGAATAATTTGGAAAACCATCAAAATAACTAACTAAACGGAGTTTCTACTAAAGTTTTAAAAGTCAATTCGAATACTTCTGCTGAATTGTTGTTTTTACAGTATGCTTTCTATTTGGATTTATAAATGACAACTTCGGCTTTTTTTCTTTTTTAACGGGATCATAGCCCTGCTAAGGAATAAAAGTAAACAATAGCCTTATTGCGTACCTTATTCAATAAATTGAAGTTATTGTGCACACTTATACCTATAAGATTTATTTCCTATTTTTTACTTATATTTATCTGAAATATTCTAAATCAATCCTTTATGCCCGCTAACCAAGCTCAAAAACAAGAAGTTTTCAAAAAAATGGCACAAATCTGTAGCCGTTCAGAACAGTGTTCCTTTGATATCAGGCGAAAAATGGATATTTATGACCTGGTGGATGAAATTGTAGATGAAATTATTGCAAAGCTGAAAAAAGAAAAATTTATTGACGATGAACGCTTTGTGAGAGCATACGTAGCTGACAAATTCAGGATAAATAAATGGGGTAAAATAAAAATACGCCATTATTTGAAGATGAAAGGGTTGCCTGATGATATAGTCGAATTAGGACTCAGCTCTATTGACCAAGAGAACTACATTGCAACGTTGGTAAAAACCATGAAAGACAAAGCCAGAACTGTTAAAAAGAAAAACAGATTTGAAAAATTGGGGCAGATTATTCGGTTTGCCCAGAGCCGGGGCTTCGAACCCGAACTTATTCATCGCTACATGGATAAAGTAGTTTGAAAAATTTTTTCTTTATCCTCATCCTGGTCAAACTTTTCGGCTCCGGTTTTGCAATTTTGGAAAATACAACCTGTCAACGGATTGTCATAGTCAATTTTTCTGAAGTTTGTGTTATTTGAGTTCGTTTTATCTTCAAACAGCACTTTTTATTATATAAATTCGTTTCCCGGCTCCTCAAAAAAAAACTTGTTACATTTGCAGCCGGATAAAATTTATAATATGATTTTTAAAGACCAGGTTGAAGATCTTCTGGAGCGCCGGGACGCGCTGAGGAGGCATCTTTGACTATGACGGAAAGCTTATTCGTTTAAAAGAAGAAGAACTTAAAACACAAGATCCTGAATTTTGGGATAACCCCCAAAAGGCTGAAAAGCAGATGAAAAACATTCGATCCATTAGTGTATGGACTGAAAGTTTTGAAGAGGTTAACCACATGGTGGAAGATTTTTTGGTTTTATACGAATTTCTTGAAGCCGGTGAAGCTACAGAAGCCGAAGTGGAGAAAAACTTTGCCGCAACGCTTGATAAGGTGGAGAGGTTGGAGGCGAAAAATATGCTTCGTAATGAGGAAGATAAGCTAAGTGCTGTACTAAAAATAAATGCCGGTGCCGGAGGGACAGAGAGCAACGACTGGGCAGACATGCTACTTCGAATGTATACAAGATATGCTGAAAATCAGGGATATAAAGTAAAAATAGACGATATGCAGCCCGGTGATGAAACCGGTGTAAAAAGCTGTACGCTTGAAATAGAAGGCGATTATGCTTACGGCAACCTTAAAAGCGAAAATGGTGTTCACCGATTGGTGCGCCTGTCACCATTTAATGCCCAGAATAAACGGATGACCTCTTTTACATCAGTTTATGTGGCTCCATTGGTTGACGATTCTATAGAAATTGATATTAACCCGGCTGACATTACCTGGGACACTTTTCGCAGCGGCGGCGCAGGCGGGCAAAATGTGAACAAAGTAGAAACCGGCGTCCGATTGCACCATGCCCCAACCGGAATTGTTATAGAAAACACCGAGAGCCGCTCTCAATTGGGAAATAAAGAGAATGCTCTGCGGTTGCTTAAATCGCAACTATACGAACTAGAGCTGCGAAAACGCTATGAAAAAACAGCAGAAATAGAATCGCAAAAAAAGAAAATTGAGTGGGGGTCGCAAATACGTTCATACGTACTTCAACCTTACAAAATGGTGAAAGATGTACGCACTGGTTACGAAACCGGAAACGTAAATGCCGTGCTCGATGGTGAAATTGAAGGGTTCATAAAAGCTTATCTTATGCAGTTTGGTGGCCAGTAAAGCTCATTTAACATTTTTTATTTGAAATTTTCAATGGCTTTTCTGATATTGTACAAAACAATTTTTAACCCGTTGGTATGAAGCAGGAGCCGGAATTTATTAATCGCGAAATTAGCTGGCTTTCGTTTAACGAAAGGGTATTGCAAGAGGCTGAAGACCCTAAAGTGCCGTTATTCGAGCGTATTCGGTTTATAGGTATCTTTTCCAATAACCTCGATGAGTTTTTCAGGGTGCGCGTGGCTACCGTTCGCCGCATGGTCGATTTTGGGAAAGATGAAGAAAACCTGCTGGGTAACTATTCGCCTAAAGAACTGCACGACAAAATTCAGGCGGTTGTTATTGGCCATCAGCTGAAAGTACAGTCTATTTTTAAAAAAATTCTGGAAGAGTTAAAAGAAGACAACATTTTTTTAATCAATGAAAAAGAACTTACCCATCGGCAGGGCATCTTTGTGAAAAAATATTTTTACGATAAGGTATTACCCAACCTGGTACCCATTATGTTGAGTAAACGCAGTAAATTTCCCTATCTGCGCGATCGTTCAGTTTACCTTGCTGTTAAGCTTTCTAAAAAGAACAATCCCAATGATTTTGCGTATTCTTTGATACGTATTCCCGGAATTTCCGTACCTCGTTTTTTGGTGCTACCCAAGTCGGGGAAGAAAAAATTCGTTATGCTACTCGACGATGTTATACGTTATTGCTTTAACGATTTGTTTTTTTATTTTGATTATGATGTGCACGAAGCATATACTTTAAAAATAACGCGTGATGCCGAACTCGATATCGATGACGATATATCAAAGAGTTTTATTGAGAAAATGAGCAGCAGCCTTAAAAGGCGAAAAAAGGGTAAACCTGTGCGGCTGCTCTACGATCGAAAAATGCCTGATGACTTGAAAGATTTCATTGTTAAAAAGATGAAGCTTAATGCTGAAGAAAATGCCATTGCTGGCGGACGCTATCATAATCATAAAGATTTTATGAATTTCCCCGAAATAGGAAAAAAAAGGCACTATTATCCGCGGCAGGAACCTTTCCGTCACAAAGACCTCAGGCCTAATACAAGTATTTTAAGCATTTTACGCAGAAAAGATGTTTTGCTTCACTATCCCTATCAAACTTTCAATCATTTTATCGATTTGCTTCGCGAAGCAGCTATCGATCCACAGGTACGCGAAATAGGCATAACCATTTACCGTGTTTCTTCTTCGTCGAAAGTAGTAAATGCACTTTTGAATGCTGTGCGTAACGGTAAAATTGTTACGGTTGTTATTGAATTACAGGCGCGATTCGATGAAGAAGCTAATATTTTCTGGTCTAATAAGTTACAGGAAGAAGGTGCTAATGTAATTAATGGCGTTACAGGCATAAAGGTACACAGTAAACTGGCATGGATTAAAAGGGAAGAAGGCAACAGCTACCGCAATTATGCGTATATAGGCACAGGGAATTTTCACGAGGGAACAGCTCGTGTATATGCCGACGAAGGGCTGCTAACATCAGACCCGCAAGTTGCCAACGAAGTTGAAAATGCTTTCCAGTTTTTCAAACACAACTACAAGCATTTTGATTACCAGCACCTTGTTGTCAGTCCATTTAGAATGCGCAAGTTTTTTACCAAAGCCATTAACAACGAAATAAAGCTTGCCAAAGAGGGTAAAGAAGCCTGGATGATCCTGAAAATGAATAGCCTGATTGACCAGGGGATGATGGAGAAAATATTGGAAGCAGCTGATGCCGGAGTAAAAATACAATTGATAATAAGGGGTATTTTTGGGTTGAAACTAACGGATAAATATGCGAAAAACATTAAAGCCATAAGCATTGTTGATAAGTACCTGGAGCATTCAAGGGTATTTTTGTTTGGCAATGGCGGCGATGAAAAAATGTATATTTCATCAGCCGACTGGATGCCCAGAAACCTTAACCGAAGGTTTGAAGTTGCTTGTCCTATTTACGACGAAGATATAAAGCAAGAGTTAAAAGAGATGTTGCTTATTCAGTTGAAGGACAATACAAAAGCCAGAATACTGGATACAGGCCTCACCAATACATACAATAAAGGAGAGAGCGATGTGTCATTTAGAGCACAGGAAGATTTTTACCGTTATATTAAACATAAACACCACATTGTAATGATAATTTACCACAATCCACGGTGTGCGAAAAGTCGCGCCGGGCTTCAGTATCTCGAATCTAAAGGTTACAATATTGAAGTAAAAAAATACCTTACAGAGGGCATTAGCGAGAACGAATTGCGCGATGTGATTTCCAAAAGTGGAAAAAACCCGTTTTATTTCGTGCGTACGCAAGAGAAAGTGTTCATAGAAAATTACCGTGGGAAGACTTTAACCGATGACGAGTGGATTAAAGTGCTTGTAGCGCATCCCCGGCTGCTCCAGCGTCCGATAGTTGTAAACGGCGATAAGGCAGTATTGGCCAACCCTCCGGAAAATGTGGAGTCAATAGTTTAAAATTATAACTGCAATTTGGGTGGGGCTTTAATGGTAGTTAGTTATTGTGAAGGATGAAGTATTTGTTTTGAAGATTGATGCGTGAAGCCTGAAATTTAATGATATAATTTTCACTGACTTCGGTTTCCGGCTTCTGGCAAAATCATACATTATCTATGGCACTTTTAAAGTCTTTTCCATATTTATATCTCAGGAGAAGATTATAATTGCTTTAATTTAGTTGGAGTTTTTTCTGGAGTGTTGCTATTTCAGAAGTGAGTTTTTGCTTTTTCTTAAAAGCATTCGACAGGGCTAAAGCTTCTTTTACAGCCAATTTATCGTAATCTTCCAAAATAATGTAGTACTTTCTTTTGCCTAAAAAAACTGCTTTCAATCGCTTGTCGGCATTTTCAGCGATGAATGCGATTACGCCGTTATCTTTACCATTACGATAAGTTACTTTTTCAAAGTTTAAACCCATAAAGTCGCTGTGATGATTGTAAGGGGTATTAAGGGGTACCGTATCCGTTTTAGCATCCATATTACCATTGTAAACCCGTAATGCCACATGGTTTAACGAACCTTTGCCGTAGTAGTTGCTGCTGATATACAATTCGCCGGTTTCATTAAGGTAAACCTGTATGAAAGAACGGCTCCACGAACGGTTAAAAGTCTGTCGCCGCGGAATGTAGCGCACAAATCGGTCGATGTCCGTTTTTTCGGTAACAAAAGATGCTTCCAATGCACGAATCTTGCTGTTAACCGAATCAATTTCAGCACCCAGGTTCTGCAACAGGTCAAGATTTAACTCGTTGCTTAGATTTTTAGCAGCGTTAACAGCATAAACAGCCTTGGGGTAAAGCCTGTGGATACTATCGAGCTGAAGTAGTGCTGCCACAGTATCGTGACGTTCTACCAAAGCCCTTGCATAATTTAATCTGGCGCGCGCCTTGTCTTCTTCTGATGGCCCGCACGAAAAAAGGGCAGAAATAATTAATACGATAAAGATAAATCGGGTAAGTTCTGTTTTATATGCTTTTTTCATCTGTTTATAATTATTTATTTTTTATGGTAACAGATGGAACTCCCATGATTATAATCATTCGCCTATGTGTAAAATGTTTTCTCATGGTTGTTTCATTACTTTTTATTTCTGTCAAAATTACTATTTTATCGCATAATTTATTGAATTTGTCAAACCATTTAATCTTGGAAGGAGCAAGGCAAAAGTTATTTCGTTATGAATACCAATTCAGTCAACTTTTTCAGCAATAACAGCAGTGGCAATATTTTGGAAGCAACGAGCCTGATACTGGCCGTTTGGGATATTGCCTATCCCGGTAATGTGGGAAATACCATTCGCCTGGGGCACAATATCGGTGCTAAAAAGGTAATTTTTGTTAACGATAAGCCCGATTTTAAGATGTCGAAAATAAAAAAAACAGGTGGTTTTTCCGTTGTACAGATGAATTGGGAATTTGTTTTGCCAGAAGGGCTTAGTGCACTTTTAGATTCAGGTTATCAGCTTGTTGCGTTGGAGACTTGTGTCGGTTCAAAAAGCATTTTTTCTGTGCCATTGCCCCCAAAATGCATTCTGCTTGCCGGAAATGAATCATATGGCATACCTGATGACTGGATTAGAAAAAGCTGCGGCAGCGTGCATATTCCCATGCCGGGAGGCTGTAAATCGATGAACGTTTCTCATGCACTTGCTGTGGCTGCGTTTGAATGGTATCGGCAACATAGCCGTTAATTGTAGTGGATGGTATGCGCTAACTAAAAATGTATTTAAAGAAATGGGTTTTTCAATAGATTCTTTCTATATTTAAACTCGAAAATCAACTTGCCTGAAATGATTACACTTACTCAGCTTGAATATATTGTGGCTGTAGATACCTATCGCCATTTTGGACGGGCTGCCGAAGCCTGTTTTATAACCCAGCCAACGCTTTCCATGCAAATAAAAAAACTGGAAGAAGACCTTGAAGTAATTATTTTTGACCGCAGTAAACATCCGCTAATACCTACAGATGTGGGACAACGTATCATCGAACAGTCGAGGCTTGTGTTAAAACAGTCAGAAGAGATACTCAATATTGTAAAGGAACACAAAAATCAGGTGTCGGGTATGTTGCGTATTGGTATTATCCCTACCATGGCTCCATACCTGCTTCCCATTTTTATAGGACAATACAAAAGAAAATATCCGAATATTCATATTAAAGTGGTTGAACAGACTACCGAAAGTATTATTCAGTTATTGCACAAAGATTTGATTGACGTAGGTATTTTGGCAACGCCACTAAACGAGGATAAAATAAACGAGAAGCCGGTTTTTTATGAGGAAATGCTGATTTATGCTAATCCATCGCACAAACTCCATAAGCAAAAGGAGGTTACCATTAAAGATATTGCCACGCCGGAAATATGGCTGTTGAGCGATGGGCATTGTTTCCGCAACCAGGTGATTAACCTTTGTAGTTTTTTGGGGGCTATCGACAGTGAATTGCCGTTTCATTTTGAAGCCGGATCACTGGAAACGCTGATGAATATTGTTGACAGGGAAGGAGGACTTACCCTTATCCCTGAACTGGCTAAAGAGAGCATGTCGGAAAAACGCCTCGTCAATGTGCTTCATTTTACTAACATCAGGCCTTTGCGCGAAGTGAGTCTGGTTTATTCGCGCCATTTTGCCAAACATAAACTGATTAATTTGCTTTGGCGCGAAATCAGGGAGTCTGTGCCTGCAGCAATGCAAAATAAAGAGCGCGGAACAGTGGTTGAATGGAAATAGTTTAGTTGTTTTTTACAAAAACAACTTTGTTGTTGTCTGACTTTCCTTATCTATTTTACCAAACTTAAAGGTGGGCAATTCTTGTCCCCACAAACCATTCTTCAATAATAGAAGAATAGAAAAAAGGATTAATGTTTTAGCCATAAGTAAACTGTTAATGTTAAAAAACCACGGGGCAAATTTAGGTTTTAAATCGGTTCCGTTTTCTTCTAACCATCTGTTTTTAAATATTTTTTTGCTGAATTTCCAGTTTTTAGTTCATGTGCAGAATGTGTTGAATAACAGCACATCATATTGTTGTCGTAGAAATTGGTATTATTTTCATTGATTCAATAAATTTAATTACCTTTGCGCCGCAATTTGCGGACGTGGCGGAATTGGTAGACGCGCTAGACTTAGGATCTAGTGCCAAACGGCGTGGGGGTTCGAGTCCCTTCGTCCGCACAGCATGCCGCCGACCTTCTACTTGCGAAGTGTTGGCGGTTGTTTTTAATACCGATCCATAAAAATTTTGGAAAAATGAACATTACCAGGGAAAACATCGACAACGTAAATGCGGTGATTAAAGTGAACATTGTAAAAGCCGATTACGAAAAACCGGTTTCTGACCAACTTAAGGAGTACCGCCAAAAAGCTACGGTGCCGGGCTTCAGGCCGGGGAAAGCCCCCGTGGGACTTATTAAAAGAAAATACGGAACGGCAATCTTGGTAGACGAAGTGAATAAACTACTTTCGAAAAGCTTGTCGGATTATGTTGTTGAAGAAAAGCTGAATATATTGGGTGAATTATTGCCCAATAAAGATCAGCAAAAGGATATCGATTGGGAGACTGATGAGGATTTTGAATTTGCTTTCGATGCTGCCCTGGCACCGGAAATCAAAGTATCGCTCGACAAACGCAATAAATTTTCTTATTATAACATTGCTGTTTCAGAGGATATGATCGATGAACAGGTTGATATGGCTGCAAGCCAAATGGGCCAAAATGTTCCTGCCGATATTACAGATGAAAAAAGTTCGGTCAGGGGCAACTTTATCCAATTGGATGAAAATGACAAACCTGTTGAAGAAGGAATTCGACCCGAAGGAGTGTTAATAGCCCTTGACATGGTTAAGGACAGCAAAATAAAAAAGGAATTAACTGACAAAAAAGTTGGTGATACCGTAACTTTCGATCCTGTTAAAGCGTTTGAAAACCGCCACGAAGTCGGGCATATGCTCAATATTTCTCATGAAGAAGCTGACGTACTGAATAGTAATTTCAGTTTTACCATTAATGAAATACTTCGTTTTGAAAAAGCAGAAATAAACATCGACTTATTTAAAAAGTTGTATGGCGACGATACGGAAGTAAAAACAATGGACGATTTCAGAGCCCGTATAAAAGAAGAAATAAAACAAAGCCTGAAAAGCTCTTCCGACTATAAATTTACTATCGATACGCGTGATGCACTCATAAAAAAAATCAACCCTGAATTGCCTGAAGACTTGCTAAAAAGGTGGCTTCAAACAGCAAACAAAGAGCTTTCTGCCGAACAGATTGATAGTGAATTCGGGTATTTTATCGAGGATCTGAAGTGGCAACTTATTAAAGATGAGATTATTAAGAAGGATGAGTTGAAGGTAGTGCCCGAAGAAGTAACTGATTTTGCAAAACGAATGGCGCAGGCGCAATATGCACAATATGGCCTTTATAATGTTCCTGAGGAACAGCTGGAGTCGTTTAGCAAAGTAATCTTACAGAAACCCGAAGAGCAGGAAAGGATATATAAAAAGCTTTATGAAGATAAAGTGGTTAGTGCTGTTAAAGAGAAAGTTACACTTGAAGAAAAAGAAGTTAGCCGCGAAGAATTTGATAAATTGATGAAAAAATAAAGTTTCACTTAGGTTTAAGTGAATATGCTTTAATGTAAGTGGCTAAAAGTAAATTTTTAATAACTTTGTAATTCGTTTTTTTAACGTTGGTTACAAAGTTTTTTTATTTTACAAACTCAGGAAATGAAAAAAGCAGACGAATTTAAAAAATATGCAGTGAAACATTCGGGTATTAGCAGCCTTGCACTCAATCGTTTCACATCGAGTTATAGTAGTTATATTTCACCTACCATTATTGAAGAACGCCAGTTAAATGTAGCATCGATGGATGTGTTTTCCCGGTTAATGATGGATAGGATCATATTTTTGGGAGTTCCCATTGACGATACTGTGGCTAATATCATCCAGGCACAGCTTCTTTTTCTCGAATCAACAGACCCAACCAAAGATATACAGATTTACTTTAACACCCCCGGAGGTTCGGTATATGCAGGATTGGGAATTTACGATACCATGCAATACATATCGGCCAATGTGGCTACTATTTGTACCGGTATTGCCGCATCGATGGGGGCAGTTTTGTTAACTGCAGGTACCAAAGGTAAACGATCGGCGCTAAAGCACTCAAGGATTATGATCCACCAGCCGATGGGTGGTGCACAGGGGCAAGCTTCTGATATTGAGATTACTGCACGTGAAATATTAAAAGTTAAAAACGAACTTTACTCAATAATTGCTGAACATACAGGCAAAAAACTTGAAAAAGTAGAGAAAGATGCCGACCGCGACTATTGGATGACATCTGAAGAGGCAGTAAAATATGGTATGATTGACGAAATACTGGTTCGAAACAAGAAGTAATGGCAAATAAGCTAAAAATGGATAAATGTTCATTCTGTGGACGTGAAAAAAAAGAAGTTAACCTGCTGGTTACAGGCATTGACGGGCATATTTGCGATCGTTGTGCCGAGCAGGCACATGCCATTATCCAGGAAGAGATAAAAACTAAAGATGCTTTTACCCTGGATGGAATGAAGTTGATGAAACCCAGGGAAATAAAGGAATTCCTCGATCAGTATGTCATTGGGCAGGATCAGGCCAAACGCATTCTCTCGGTTTCGGTTTATAACCATTATAAGCGCCTTACCCAACCTTTTGACGACGATGAAACAGAGATTGAAAAGTCAAACATTATTCTGGTAGGTGAAACGGGAACTGGTAAAACGCTGTTGGCGCGTACCATTGCGAAAATGCTACACGTTCCTTTTACTATTGTTGATGCCACTGTGCTTACAGAGGCCGGATATGTTGGCGAAGATATTGAAAGCTTGTTAACGCGCCTGCTTCAAGTGGCCGATTACAATGTTGAAGCCGCCGAAAGAGGTATTGTTTTTGTGGATGAGATTGATAAAATTGCCCGAAAAAGCGATAATCCTTCGATTACGCGCGATGTTTCCGGAGAAGGTGTGCAGCAGGGGTTGCTGAAGTTGCTCGAAGGGTCTGTTGTAAACGTACCACCGCAGGGAGGACGCAAACATCCTGAGCAAAAACTGATTGCCGTTAATACCAAAAACATACTCTTTATTTGTGGTGGTGCCTTCGATGGCATCGAACGAAAAATAGCCAATAGGTTGAATACTAAGGTTATAGGATATAGTGCTGCAAAAGATACAGATCGTCTGGAGCGTGAAAATATGTTGCAATATGTAGCACCACAGGACTTGAAATCATTCGGTTTGATACCTGAAATTATAGGGCGCTTGCCTGTGTTGGCGCACCTGGCTCCGCTCGATAAAGAAACCCTGCGACGTATTCTTACCGATCCTAAAAATTCGGTAATTAAACAATACGTAAAGTTGTTTAAACTTGATGGTATTGATCTTGAATTTAAAGAGGAAGCGTTACAGTTTATCGTTGAAAAAGCTATTGAGTTCAAATTAGGGGCTCGCGGGTTACGTTCTATATGCGAAAGCATTATGAACGATGCAATGTTCGATTCACCTTCAGAAAAGATTGATAAATTGATTATTACCAGGAAATATGCAGAAAGTAAACTGAACCGTTCCGGTATTCAGCGGCTAAAAGCAAGTTGATTTTTAATTGTCGGGTTGGTAGCCCACGTCTTCCAATAATTTGTCCTGCATAGAGGCAGCAACTGCCAGCTCATCGCAACGCTCGTTAAATGGATTGTCGGCATGGCCTTTTACCCAAACAAACCCGACCTTGTGTTGTGCATAAACATTTAGGAACCGAAGCCACAAATCTTTGTTTTTTTTGCCTTTAAACCGTTTTTTTACCCAGTTAAAAACCCATCCTTTGGTTACAGCATCGGCAACATACTTCGAATCGGTATAAATAGTTACTTCGCTATCTGGTATTTTAAGCGCTTCCAAAGCAACAATAACTGCCAACAGTTCCATGCGGTTGTTAGTGGTATGCCGGAAACCCTCAGAAAGTTCCTTACGTAAACTGCCTGCCATTAAAATAATGCCATAACCACCGGGACCCGGATTGCCACGTGCTGCCCCATCAGTGTAAACAGTAATTTTGGATGATGCCATAAGGTTTTATAACGATATTATAGCAAAGAAGCGCGTTATTCCTTAGATTTCCAAACCTTTTATTGAACAAAATTTTTTTTTGGGGTCAAGATGAAACCAATGTATAGGTCGGGTTGAACAAACCGGAGTCAAAATACCATGCCGGATTTGTCCCTTTTTACTTTGTTTCGCAATTATTTCCGATTAAAGCTAATAATTAATTATTTTTGTTCCTAATCGAATCAAAATCATAAAAAGCAAACCAATGGCAAAAATTTCCGGTACCCGCAGCCTTCTTTCAAATATAGGCATACTTGTCTTTTTTCTAGTTTTAGCTTATGCATACATGTTTCCTGTTTTGGATGGAAAAGTATTGCATCAGTCTGATATTGAGCACTTTAAGGGAATGGCGAAAGAGTTGATAGATTACCGTGAAGCTACCGGTGAAGAAGCCATATGGACGAATAGTATGTTTTGTGGAATGCCTGGTTACCTCATTTCAGTTGTTTATCCCGGTAATTTGATGAGAAGAGTACATCGTACCTTTTTTTTAGCTTTTCCCATTGCTGCTTTTCTGCTGTTGTATTTAATCGGGTTTTATATTTTGTTGCTTAAAATAAATATAAATCGCTGGTTAAGCATTGTCGGTGCAATTGCTTTTGGGTTGTCTTCTTATTCTTTGATAATTCTGGCTGCAGGGCACAATTCAAAAGCTGCTGCTCTAGGTTATCTCCCGATTGTAATTGCAGGTGTATTGCTTGTCTTCAGAAAGAAATGGCTACCGGGTTTCATCATTTTTTCAATCGGGCTGTCATTCGAAATATTAGCCGGGCATCTACAAATAACATATTACGGGTTGATATTAATTGTGATTTACGGTATTGTTGAATTGGTTTTTGCCATTAAAGAAAAGGCGTTACAATCATTTTTTAAGGCAACACTTTTTCTTTTAGCTGGAACTATTATTGCCGTAGCCATGAATTTTTCGCGTCTTTATACCACCTATCAGTTCTCAAAGGAAACTATTCGCGGGCCATCGGAACTGTCACAAAATAGTGAAAATAAAACTTCGGGGCTTGACAAGGATTATGTAGTTCAGTGGAGTTATGGTATAGATGAAACGCTTACCCTTTTAATTCCCAATTTTAAAGGTGGGGCAACACAGATCAATGCCGGCGTTGATTCGAAAAGCTATGAAGTTCTTCGCCAGCGAGGAGTGCAGAACCCGAGGAATGTAGTCCGGTCAGTGAGTATGTACCATGGTACACAGCCAAGTACTGCCGGCCCGGTTTATCTGGGAGCCATTGTGGTTTTCCTGTTTGTTCTGGGGCTGTTTGTGGTTAAAGGCAGGTACAAATGGTGGCTGCTTTCGGCAACCATCGTTTCCATTATACTTTCATGGGGTGGAAACATTATGGGTTTGACAAGCTTTTTGCTCGATTATCTGCCACTTTACAATAAATTCCGGGCGCCAAGTATGATCCTTGTGATTGCACAGATAACCGTTCCCCTGCTGGGTTTTATTGCTTTAAACGATATTTTAACAGGGAAGGTGGCTAAAAAAGAGTGGTTAAATGGTTTGAAATGGGCAGCAATTATTACGGGTGGCATATCCTTGTTGTTTGCTATTTTCCCGTCTATGATTGGCAGCTTTAGCAGTCGTTACGATGCAATGCAGCAATTTCCTGATTGGCTCGTAGATGCAGCAGTAGCCGATCGTATTGCCGCTTTGCGTTCCGATGCTTTTCGCTCTTTTATTTTTATTGCTTTGGCGGCAGGGTTACTTTATCTGTGGAACGTAAAAAAAATAAAAACCATACCTCTAATTGCCATCTTGGGTGTATTGGTGTTGGCTGACTTGTGGACTGTTGATAAACGTTACCTTAATAATGACAACTTTGTTGCAAAACGTAAAGTAGATAACCCCTTCCCTGAAATGCCGGTTGACAAGGCTATATTGCAGGATAAAGATTTGTATTATAGGGTTTTACAACTCAACGGAAATGCTTTTCAGGATGCTCGCACCTCTTATTTTCACAAGAATGTTGGTGGTTATACTGCTGCCAAGTTACGTCGTTACCAAGAGTTGATCGACCATCATATTTTGCCCGAAATGCAGCAACTTGTAAACGGGCTTCAGGCTGGCAAACAACCAGATTCTATTGCACAGCAGTTATCCGTAATAAATATGCTTAATACACGGTATTTTATTTTCGATTTGAATAATAACCCGTTGCGCAATAATAATGCTTATGGCAATGCATGGTTTTCGGACAATTATCAGATAGTAGAAAATGCTGATGAAGAGATTGCCATGCTTAAAAATATCGATCCGCGAGTAACTACAGTAATTGATAAGCGCTTTTCCGGCCCGATAGAAGGGAAACAGTTTCAGAAAGATGAAGACGGTGCAGTAGAGCTTATTGAATATCAGACAAATTGCCTGAAATATAAAACTAATGCGTCATCTGAACAGTTAGTAGTTTTTTCCGATATTTATTTCGAAAATGGTTGGAAGGCTTATATTGATGACATTGAAACGCCGATTTTAAGGGCTAATTATGTACTTCGTGCACTTGTCGTTCCGGAAGGGGAACATGAGATTGAATTTAAATTTCACCCATCATCTTATTATGTGGGGAATAAAATTTCGATGGCAGGGTCGATTTTACTTTTACTGATAATTGCTGGTTACTTTGTTGCAGAATTCATGAAAAAGAGAAAGCAGGAAGTTGCTCCAATCGAAGAATAAATAATGAACCCTCGGCTTACCAATGATTTTTTTGCCCGAAATGTTTTGGAGGTAGCTTCCGGCTTGCCCGGAAAAATTATATGCCGCAGATTTGATAACGGTTCAGTTGGCCGTTACAGAATTACTGAAACAGAAGCCTATGCTGGCACCACTGACCTTGCATGCCATTCGAGTAAAGGTAAAACACCACGAACTGAGGTAATGTTCGGGGAATGTGGCAGGGTGTATGTTTACCTGATTTACGGAATGTACTGGATGCTTAATTTTGTAACCGGTGATGTAGGTGATGCCTCTGCTGTACTTATACGTGGCATTGATGGCGCCAGTGGCCCTGGAAGGGTAGGCAAAAAGCTTATGCTCGATAAATCATTTTATGGTGAAAACCTCGATGTATCTGAAAGATTGTGGGTAGAAAATTCCAATGACACTCCTCCATTAATTGCCACGCCCCGTATAGGTATTAATTATGCCGGCGAGCCATGGGTAAGTAAACCCTGGCGGTTTGTGGTGAAAAATAGTATTCAGTAACCCTGAAAATAAATACTTAATTCTATATCAGACTTCAGCTTTCAATTTTTAAACTAATCAGTTGATGAATAGTAATTACCATATATTATTAATCTTTTATCCTAAAAGCAGCATGTAACATATTTTATTTTCTTAAAATATTGATCCTGCCACCTGGACCAAGCTTAATAATGCTGGAAGGTTTTGCCGTTGAACAGTCATTTTGCCGGTATTGTACAATATAATCTACATTGTTTTTTATTTCGTCGGAAATTTCGCTAAAAAAAGCCGGGGGTTTTTCGCCGCTAATGTTTGCCGAAGTTGAAATCAGGGGTCTCCTAAAACGCTGCAATAGTTGCTGCGTAAAGGCCTCTTTGGTAAAACGGATGCCAACACTGCCGTCTTCTGCAATAAGGTTACAGGCGAGGTTTTTGGCATTGGGGTAAATAATAGTAAGAGGTGTTGTTGCTATTTCCAGAAGATCCCAGGCTACATCGGGAATGTCGTTAACATAACGGTCGAGAAGGGCAGGGTTTTCCATTAGCACGAGCATACTTTTACTATCTTCCCGCTTTTTAATTTTATACACTTTTTGAACGGCAGCTTCATTGGTGGCATCGCAGCCAATTCCCCAGATTGTATCAGTGGGGTAGAGAATAACACCGCCTTTCTTTAAAATATCTGTTGCTTTTACCAGGTCTTCTTGCATAGGTTATCAAATGAGGCTTTCATACAAAGAAGCCATCTTTTTTGAAAAATAGTCGGGATGAAAAACCATAGCGCGTTCCCGTCCTTTCTGTATCAATTCTTTTCTGAGTTGTTCACTGGAAAGAATGGCTTTAATCTGTGCGCCAAGTTCTTTTACATCCGACGGGTCACACAACACTGCTGCTCCTCCGGCGGTTTCGGGGAGGCACGATACATTGCTGGTAACTACCGGGCAGCCGGCAGCCATCGATTCAATAACAGGCAGGCCAAATCCTTCATACAACGACATATATACCGAAAGTTTTGCTCCACGGTACAGTGCTGCCAGGTCAGTTTGAGGAATTCTGCTGAGTAGTTTCACCTGGTCGTTCATGTTGTTTGCAGAAATGTATTTGACTAATTCATTTGAGTAGCTGGTGGTTTTTCCTACCAAAACTACCTGTGTGTCAATGTTTTGCTGTTGAATGGCCTGCAATAGTGCAAGTTGGTTTTTTCGGGGTTCCAGTGTTCCCACCGATATCAAATATTCATCGCGAAGTCCGTATTTACCTGTCAGGTTTTCCATTTCGGGTTGTTCGAAGTATACAGGTGATACTGATTGAAAAACCAGTTCAATTTTATTTTCATCAACCTTAAAAAACCGCACTAAGTCCTCTTTGGTTTGCGAGCTTATGGCAATTATTTTTTTTGCTGCCGAACAGGCATACCGCACCTTGGTGTAGTAAATTTTACGGTCCATGGGTTTATAAAAATGCGGAAACTCCATAAAAATGAGGTCGTGTATGGTTACCACGGCAGGAATGCTGGTTGTATGTATTCCCTCGGGCAATTCATTGCTTAAACCATGAAAAATTTCCAGTCCGTAGTTTTTAAGCTGGCGGCTCAATGAAAAACTTCTCCAAAACGATTTAAAAGCTTTTGAGAATGGTGTTTTTGGCGAGACCACCTGAAAATTGCCCTGTTCAGGGAAAAGGTCGTTTGTAATTTCTGGTGTAAAAAGAAAGTATTCATTTTTTGGAAATGAACGGTAAAGAGCATTGAGTGTGTTTCGGCTGTAATTCCCTAATCCGGAGTTGTTTAAGAAAGCCCGTTTTGCATCAAATCCAATCTTCATTTTTTCATCATTTTAATATGAATACGCTAAAGATCGGAAATTAGTTTTAAGGTACCATGAAATTCTGAACAATCTATACCGGAAAATCTTTCAATCCATCAAAATCAAGCGTGGCAAAGTAGTCGTCAACAGTTTCGGAGCGGCGTATTTGTTTGACTTCACCATTTTCTCGCAGCAACAATTCTGCCGACCGTAGTTTTCCATTATAGTTGAAACCCATTGAGTGGCCATGCGCTCCGGTATCGTGTATTACAACTATGTCTCCCGGTTCAATATGTGGAAGCTTTCTGTCGATAGCAAATTTATCGTTGTTTTCACATAGCGATCCGGTAACATCATAAACCTCTGTTGCCGGTTCGTTTTCTTTACCCATTACTGTAATATGATGGTAGGCGCCGTAAATGGCAGGACGCATTAGGTTAGCCATGTTGGCATCGAGCCCAACAAAGGTTTTATAGGTATTTTTTATGTGCCGTACTGTTGAAACGAGGAAGCCAAAAGGGCCGGTAATAGCACGCCCTGACTCGAAAATGAGTTTTAACGGAGCCAGTCCACTGGGCACTATCATGCTGTTATAGAGTTTCTTAATGCCATCGCTAACACGGTTCATATCCACAGCTTTTTCTTCTGGTTTGTAAGGTATGCCTATTCCACCACCCAAATTGGCAAATTCAATACGTACGCCTGTTTTCTCCTTTATCTCAATAATGAGGTGAAAAAGAATTTCCGCAGTTTCAATAAAATAGTCGGGGTGTAGTTCGTTGGAAGCTACCATGGTATGTATACCATACCTTTTTACTCCTTTTCTTTTCAGAATGGCATAGGCATCTATCATTTGTTGATGCGTAAGCCCGTATTTTGCCTCTTTGGGGCGACCGATAATCAGGTTGCCTTGTTTGAGGTCGCCTGGATTATAGCGTAGGCTCAGGGTGTCTGGTAAGCCCACATTCTCTTCGAGATAGCGGATGTGTGAAATATCGTCGAGGTTGATAATAGCCTCCAGCGATTTGGCAAAACGGAATCCCGATGCAGGTGTATCATTGGAGGTGAACATGATCTCATCGCCACTCATCCCCAGGCGATGGGCCAGCTCCAGCTCGGCAGTTGAACTTGCATCTATTCCAAAACCCTCTTCCCTTAGTATTTTCATCAGGTAAGGGTTGGGGGCTGCTTTTATGGCATAATACTCTTTAAAACCTTCGTTCCACGAGAAGGCTTTTTTAAATGCCCGTGCATTTTCGCGCATCCTCCGTTCGTCATAAATATGAAAAGGTGTGGGATGCTGTTCAATAATCGCTTCGATTTGCTCCCTTGAAAAGGGAAGAGTTTTTTCTGCCATGACCATAATATCGTTAAGATAACAAAATTAAAATTTCCATCTGATTTTTGTGGAATCAGTCTAAATGACGTTTTATAAATTAACAGGGATTTTACATGGTTTGAAGGCAATGATTGGTGCAGAAACTATTTATTCTTTATTGAATTTTCCTGAATGCCACTATCCCAGAAATTGTGTAAATAGCCAATTAACTGACTTTTAAAAACGACACTATTTGTATATACAACTACTACGCAATGAACTTGTTATAAAGGAGGGGAATAGTTCTATCTGTACACAAAAATCGCTGATTTTACGTTGCAACGCCTTGCTTTGTGTAAGTTTTAGGTGCTACAAATAAAATGTATTCCGGGGATACCAATACCTCCATCGTCAAAAACTTTTTTAGTGCCAGGGTTATTAGATAGCCCCAAAGTTGACGTAAAAGCTTATTGTGTTTTGCCTGTGTATATCTGAACTACTGAGTTTTGCCGGTTTATTATTGCATTTTTCTTTTGCGTCTTTTGTCTTCAATAATTACTGCCAGCACCAATATAGCTATTACCACTACAAATAATATCATTTCCAAGCTGTATTTCATGGGTTCTACCCATATTTCTTTGAATATACCCCAACGGCCCATTATTTCTACAAAACTCCAAAAAATGATAACTACGGGAGCAGCATATCTTATGGCATAAGCCATTTTAGGTTTTTTCAACAGTTTGATAAACAGATATAAAGACCATAACAGCATTCCATAGGCTACAATATGGGCTCCAACGCTATGGTCGCCAATAAATGCGCTGTCGTACACAAATAACAATACAAGATAAAAAGTCCACAGCAACATATTTAGTTCCATAAAAGTGGTCATGGCAGCATTACGAATGGCAGGCTTTAGTGTTTTGGGATGGGTAATACGTATGCGTTTCTGAAACCAATTAAAGAAAGTACAACCTGTTTTGGTGCCAAAGAAATAATACACCATAAAAATAGCCCAAAGTCCTATAGAAGAAGGCATGATAAGATATTCCGGTTTGGTAACCACTTCGCCATTCTCCATAATGGCAGTTACATTAAAACGATTGGCGTAATACACAAAGGCAAATTCTACCCAGCCTGTCCATACCAATATAGACGAAAAAAGGCCTAACATAGTGGCTATAGTTTCACGCTTGCTTAACATGCCCCAAAATAATAGTATAATACCTGCTATTCCTAAGGCAATGGCTGCATGGAACACATATTCGTGCCCAAATACATATTCCATAAATATCATGAGTGCATGCGCTAATGGCATGGTAAACAATACAATAAAGAAGGCGATGATACCTGTAAATGGTTTTGTAATTTTCATATATGTTTGTTTTTATAGTTTGAATAGGAAGATAGAAATAGAAGAGGGAGGATCACCATCTTTTTCGAACTTCCAAATGTATGTGCTTTACTAATTAGTTCTAATTAATAGGTGTCAGCTAATTAATTTGGTCGGCAAAGTTAATAGATTTTCTAATACATAATGCGAACTAAGATAAGATTCTAAATAAGAGATAGGTGCAATTTTCAATGTCCAAATGCAACCTTAAACTTTTCCATTTTTATTTCTTATCCTCGGTTTGTTTTTTGGTAGAAAGCATTCCACAAGCGGCTAAAATATCCATACCTCGCGAGGCACGCAGGGTGGTCATTACGCCCCGCGATTTTAGCCTGTTTTGAAACACTTCTATTTGCGCATCAGAGGTGCCTTTGAGAGGTGTATTGGGAATAGGGTGAAAGCGTATGAGGTTTACCCTGCAGGAAAGCCCACTTACCAGACGTACGATTTCATCGGCATGGCGCAAACTATCGTTTACACCCTCAAACATAATGTATTCGAAGCTTACACGCCTTTGGCCGCTAAAATCGTGCTGTTTAATAGCTTGCATATTAGACGCCAAAGGGTATCTTATCTCTGAAGGCATTAGCTTTCTGCGTTCATCGTCAAAGGGGTTGTGCATACTCAGTGCCAAATGTGCTTTAGATGTTTCTAAAAAAGTATGTATTTGAGGTAAAATACCTATGGTAGATACCGTAATTCTTTTAGGGCTCCATCCCAAAGCATAGTCTGCCGTTAAAATATCTATGGCCTTTAGTACCTGCTCTAAATTATCTAAAGGCTCTCCCATGCCCATAAATACAATGTTGGTAAGTTTATCAAACTCCGGCAAACTATAGATCTGATTAAGTATATCGCCTGTTGATAGTTGCCCCTGAAAGCCCTGTTTGGCTGTAAAACAAAAAAAACAACCCATTTTACAGCCTACTTGTGAGCTCACACATACTGTTTTGCGTTCTTTTTCAGGTATCATGGCTGTTTCGATATAATTGAGGCCATGGGTAGGAAAGAGGTACTTTTTTGTTCCGTCAACGCTTTGCTGAACCTTTATTGGTGCTACCAAACCAAGCTTAAATTTCTCATTTAAAAGCTCTCTTGCTTTTTTTGAAAGGTTGGTCATATCGTCAATTGCCGAGATGTTTTTTTTGTAAAGCCAGTCGGCAATTTGATTTGCAGTAAATTTTGGCAGGTTCAGTTCTTTCACCACCTCCTGCAATTCATTTAACGTTTTTCCAAAAAGACTTTCCTTTGCCATGTCAATTTTTTCGAAAATAAGTAAAAAATATAACTGTAGATTTTATTTCACTTTCCCCGGGTTTTTTTTCACAAAGTCGGCCCAGTTTTTATAGTCTTTCGATTTTTGTGGTTTCCCCTGCTGTATAAAATGGCAAATAGCTACTGCCACGGCATCTGTGGCATCCAACCCTTTGTCGAGGTCGGTTAGGTTATACACTTTTTGCAGGAAATAGGCTACCTGCTCTTTGCTGGCTCTTCCCATTCCGGTAATTGCTTGTTTTACAAGTAGTGGTGCATATTCAAAAATGGGCAGGCCGTACATGAGCGCGGCAGCCATTATTACGCCTTGTCCACGGCCTAGTTTCAGCATGCTCTGAACGTTTTTCCCGTAAAAAGGTGCTTCTATGGCCATAACATCCGGTTTGTATTCGCGCACAAGGTGAAGTGCCCGTTCGTGTAAAATCCTCAAACGCTGGTAGTGGTCAGAAAACTTGCCGGGAGTGATATTCCCCATTTGGAGGATTATCGGCTTTTTCCCTTTTATTTCCACCAGTCCATATCCCGAAACGGTAGTTCCGGGGTCAATACCCAATATCCGCATTGGTTTTTCCATCTGTTAAAAATAGTGACTTGTATGGATTTATTGCAATTTTTTGGCCTTAGTTGTTAATCACCAAAAATTACAATCAACCATTTTTATCTGTTTATTTTTTTGTGCATTTGCTGAATAAGTACACCAATTACAGTAAATGACAAGCCAATATATGTAAATATCTTCTTTTAAAATAAAATGTATAAAAATGAGCGACAGGAAAGGTGTAAAAAATATGAGTTGTGTAAAATCGTAATTTCGAAAGGTAAGTTTAAAAGCCGTTGACATAGTTGATCAGAAAAGAATGGCCATCCCTGCATGCAACAGCGTTTTTTTTATTAAAATTCATTTGTTTCAGGGCTTTCCATAAATATAGTTTCCTTCGATTCTTTTTCTGTCTTCTTGTCAGGATATAAATTCCTCAGCTCGCGGTACTTTCCCCTTGATTCTTCTGTAAAAATACTTCCGGGATGGCGGGTTAGCATATCCAGATAAAGTGCTTTTGCCTCCTCTTTTTTATTCAGTTTAAAGTTATACAATTCTGCGAGCATAAATAGCGCATCATCGCCCAGCAGGTCGTACCCAAAGTTGTCAATAATCTGTTCAAGGTAACGGGCAGCAAGTGTATCGTTATTATTTTGTATTTCAATTTTTGCCTTGCGGAAAAGAATATCGTCCACCAACGGATTGTAGGGGAAAAGTGTTCCCAGGGAATCGAGTACAACCATTGCTTGTTGGTTTTTACTCTGAAAAAATAATAGATCGGCACGGGCAAACATGGTAAGTGGAATTGCTGTAGTGTCGAGGTTAAGGTTGTTGCCTATCATTAGTGACAACTCCATGGCGTCGTTGGCAGTAAGTTTCGATGTGCTGGCTTTCAGTACGTCAAGTTGCGCTTTTGCCCAGCTAAAATTGCCCATGTAGTAGCCCAGTTTTGCTTTTTTGAGCTTTACTTCGTCACCTAAATCATTCTTCTTGTTGTCTTCTATTACCTGAGAATAGATAAGCATTGCTTCCCATGGATCGTTATTAAAAACATTAATGTCGGCAATTTCGGTTTTTAGCATACCTGCCTGTTCCGGTTTCAGACGAGGAATGGCAAGGCCTTTGTTCAATACTGCCATAGCTTGCTCCGGTTTGTTCAGGGTAAAAGCCAACAGATGTGCCTGGTCTCTAATCAGGTTTAAAACCGGTGTTGAGTATCCCAAATAATTGAGGCCATCTTTCATCAGCAAAGCCAGTTCTTCCCCTTTTGCAATGTCGCCATTAAATTTATTGTGATATTGTTGATAGGCGGCTTTAATTTTCATGGCGTATGCCTGCCGGTAGTAGGTATTTTTTTCCCCTTTCTTCAAAAGATAGTCAAAAGCTTTTTGGGCATCGTCATAGCTGTGGTTGTTTAATGCTGCGTTTCCTAATTGAAGAATTTGTGTGTCTTCTTTTCCTGTTCGCCGGTCAAGGGCTACCAGCTGCCTTAATGCCGATGAGAACTTTTTTTCCTGTAAAAAGAACCAGACTAGAAGCCTGTTGTATATTGTTATATCCGGATTAGACTGTATGCGTTTTAATAGCTTTTCTCTGAATTTATCGCGCAATTCATTATCGATGTCCTGGCGCATTGCCGATAATAATGAATTCTGAACCAAATTTAGCCTGTTTTTATTTTCTCCTATTAAATCCAGGTAATAATCTAACATTTGTCCATAATCATGCAGAAAATAGCTGGCTCTCGCTAATTCGTAGCTAAATTTTTCCGGAGCAAGTACTTTTCGCCCTTTAAGATAAGTCTGACGGGCATAGTCATATTCACCCCAACTGGTAAAAGCATTGCCTGTTATTATATAACTTGCCTTGTTCTGGGGTATTTTTTCAATAATTTCCTTAAAAACGGCAGCAGCTTCTGCATTCCTCGATGCTTGTTTTAAAACATAACCTTTATGGATAATATATTCAGGACGAGGTGGACGTTGTTTTTTTATTTCTTTTTGGATTTTTTCTAATGCTTCATCATACCTTTTAAGCTTTACCATGCAACTGATGTAATACCGGAAATAAGTTTCGTTTCTCGATTTTTCGTAAACATTATACAACAGAGGCAATGCTTTTTCATAATCTGCTGCATTGTAATAGGTTAAAGCCAGCCTCCAGTTATCCCGTATATCATATTTTTTCTGCTGTGCATAGCCAGTAAATATTGCGACTGCTAAAATTATTGTAATGACAATTCTTTTCATATAAGCTACAAAAATAACACTCCCGCTTAAAGAATGTTCTTTTGATATGTTTTACTTTTCACTTTTATGTTTTGGCTTTATAACTTATTTTTGTAAAAATTATTTTTTAATAATATGCCCCACGATTTAAAAAAGAGGCAGCGGTTGCCGCGATGGATGAAAATGAAAATGCCAAAGGGTGAAAATTACTCTATGGTAAAAAACCTTGTTGAAAAGCATGGGCTACACACCATATGTACCAGTGGTAATTGTCCGAACATTGGGGAGTGTTGGAGCCGGGGAACCGCTACTTTTATGATTTTAGGCGATATTTGTACAAGACGGTGTAAGTTTTGTGCCGTAAAGAGTGGAAAGCCTCTACCACCGGATTTAGAGGAACCCCAAAAGGTTGCCCAATCGGTAAAAATCATGGGTGTTAAACATTGCGTTATTACTTCTGTTGATCGTGACGATTTGGATGATCAGGGTGCAGGAATATGGGCAGATACCATACGGGAAGTAAAGCGGGTGAACCCTGAAACAAGGATTGAAGTTCTTATACCTGACTTCCGTGGTAATACTGCATTAATACAGCAGGTGATTGATGCCGGGCCTGACGTGATTTCACATAACCTGGAAACAACAGAACGGCTGACTCCTTCTGTTCGATTCGCTTCCAAATATCGCCGCAGCCTCAATGTAATCAGGTATATTGCGGAGAACCACAAGGTTGCTAAATCTGGAATAATGCTTGGCCTTGGCGAAACCCATGATGAGGTTTTGCAGACCATGGACGATTTGCTTCATGCAGGATGCAGGGTAATGACCATTGGCCAGTACCTGGCGCCTACAGCTATGCATATGCCTGTTGTGGAATACATTGCTCCTGAAAAATTTATTGAATACTGGAAAATTGGTATCAAAAAAGGGTTTCGGTTTGTGGAGAGTTCACCATTGGTGCGCAGTTCTTACCGTGCCGAAGAACATGCTAATGCTTAAATATTAATGGCAGACTTTAATTATATCGATCTCGGATTAAAAGACTACAAATCCTGCTGGGACCAACAGGAAAGATACTTTAACGAAGTGGTTTTGGAAAAACGGAAGGAGGGGAAACCTTCGGATAGAAATTATTTCCTATTGGTTGAGCATCCACATGTTTATACTCTCGGAAAAAGTGGCGACGAAAAAAACCTGCTGGCCAATGCCGGATTATTAAAAAAAATAGATGCTACTTACTATAAAATCAATCGTGGCGGCGACATAACCTACCACGGTCCCGGGCAGATAGTGGGTTATCCAATAATCGACCTTGAATATTATAAAATAGGTGTGAGGGAATATATAGAAAAGATGGAAGATGCCATAATAGCTACTATTGCCGAATACGGGCTTTCGGGTGGCCGAAAGGAGGGAGCAACGGGCGTGTGGATTGATGCACAGCATAGGGTACGGGCGCGGAAAATTTGTGCAATAGGGGTAAGGGTAAGCCGTTATGTTACTATGCACGGTTTTGCTCTCAACGTTAATACCGATATGCGCTATTTTAATTATATCAATCCATGCGGTTTTTCTGCATTTGGAGTAACATCAATACAACAGGAACTGGGAAAGGAGATAGAGCTGGACGAGGTTAGATCAAAGCTGAGGAAAAATTTCAATGCCCTTTTTTGATCTTTGAATACAAAGTTTTTTGCGTTAAAAACAGGATTGAATTGATCGAGTGAACCCCTAAAATCTAATTGAGATTCTTTAGCTAAAGATTCAGGATTTTGATTCATTATTTTTTCTTTATTTACAACTATTTTAGGCATACATCCAAGATTTATTACTGCAATTATATCAGCATCAAAAGGATGCTTGGTTCGAAAACAGGTTAAATATAATGTATATTTGTGCTCTTGAGAAAATAGCAACAAACATGTATAGTTCTCAGATTGTTGAAAACACAATTTTGTACTTTTTGTTATTACCAGTCTTTAATTCGCATTATTCTATATGCAAAAGGTATTACTCATAACATATTATTGGCCACCTTCAGGAGGTGCAGGCGTGCAGCGTTGGTTGAAGCTTACCAAATATTTGGGTATGCATGGAGTAAAGCCTTATGTGCTTACTGTAGATGAAGCGCATGCAAGCTATATGCAAGAAGATCATAGTTTGCTACAAGATGTAGGAGAAGATGTAAAAGTGTATAAAACCAAATCTTTTGAACCCATTAATTACTACGCTAAACTGGTAGGTAAAGACAAAGTACCTACTGCCGGATTTTCAAATGTGGATAATACCAAGTGGTCGCAAAAGATGGTGAATGCGATTAGAAGCAACCTGTTTGTCCCCGACCCTCGAAGAGGTTGGAATCATTATGCTTACAAAAAAGCGGTTGAGATTATTACAAAAGAACAAATAGAAGTGGTAATTACCACGAGTCCTCCGCATTCTACGCAGTTATTGGGTCTTAAATTACAAAAGAAACTAAATATAAAATGGATTGCCGACCTTAGAGATCCTTGGACAGATATTTATTATTATGAGCTTTTGGGGCATTCTTTTTTCTCTAAAAAACTAGACGCCTATTGGGAAAAACAGGTGGTAAAACATGCCGATAAAATCATTACTGTAAGTCAATCATTAAAAAATATATTTTTTACAAAAGATAATAGTATCGATGAGGCCAAAATATATATAGTGCCCAATGGGTTTGATCCAGAGGATTTTGAAGGTAGTGAGAAAAAGCCGCATCACGGCTTTGTGATTGGCTATACCGGTACCATGTCTGATAAGTACAACCCTCTGCCGTTTTTTGACAGCCTGCAAACCATTGTAAAACAGTTTGATAATATTGATATTAAGCTGCAAATAGTGGGGCGTATTTCCAAGGCTATACAGCAATATATTTCTAACTTAGATGTTGAGTTTGAATTGATAAATACCGTGCCGCATAGCCAAATTGTACAGTATCAAAAAGATGCCGATTTGCTGTTGTTGGTAATTCCCGACATACCCTCTGCTGATAGTATTTTAACAGGCAAATTATTTGAATACATAGCTACTGGTAATAAGATAATTGGCATTGGCCCTGCCCAAAGCGAAGTAGCCGATATATTAGAAAAGTGTGAGTTAGGACAAATGTTTGATAGAAACAATCGAGAGGGTATGGCTACTTATATAGAAAATATCATTCATGCATATTTGCAAAATAAGAAGAATAAGGCGAATCGGGTAGAAATAGAAAAGTATTCGAGGGCATATCAGGCACAACATATACGAGATATTATTTGTGAGTTATTGAATACATAAAAATAAATATTCGAATGTACCATATAAAGTTTAAATTATAGATTCAGGATTCTGATTTCAAAAACGTATGAATTCTTCGGGGCAATTCGCCGCACTTTTCTTTCAACATATCAGGATGTTACCAAATTAAAGGCTTTGCGTACAATCTCTTTCGCTGGTTTATACTGTATCTTTTAACCTGATGAATTTCTAACAGCATTTCGAGACCGATACAAAAATGAAGTAATTAGTATAAATAGAAAGTATCTTCTTTTGTATGATCAAAAATAGTATTTTTGACGTGCTTTAATTTATTGCTTAAAATCTACAATCCGATTATAATTTGCTTGTGGGTGCCGATAAACAAAAGATATTGAATTCTGCAGATAAATTCATGGATGAAAAAATTGAATTTGAGCAGAAATTATATGGTCATGGGAATGCAGTCGAAATAATTGTTTCTTTTATTGAAAACAACCTGTGAAAATAGAAAAAGTATAACTGTCAGATTAAAAAAACTATGCTTGATATTCAAATGTGCGACATTTATGGCCAATACCTCACTATGAAAGAGGAAATTGATAACGCCATGCAGGAAGTGATTAAATCAACAAAATTTATTAAAAGCGGCAAAGTAATCGAATTTGAGAATGAGTTGAAATCTTACCTGAACAGTAATGTTGTATGCTGTGGCAATGGAACCGACGCACTTCAGATAGCTTTTATGGCACTGGGCTTACAGCCTGGCAGCGAAGTTATTACAACGCCGTTTACATTTATCGCTACCGTTGAAACGGCTGTTCTCATGGGATTGAAGCCGGTGTTTGTGGATGTTCATCCAGGCACATTTAACATCGATGAAACAAAAATTGAACAAGCCATAACAGGCAAAACAAAAGCCATCCTTCCGGTTCATCTGTTTGGGCAGTGTGCTAATATGGAATCCATTATGAAAATTGCTGAAAATCATCAGCTAAAGGTAATTGAAGATGCTTGTCAGGCACTTGGCACAGATTATATTTATAAAAACGGGAGTATACAAAAGGCCGGAACAATAGGGCATGTCGGCTGTAATTCCTTCTTCCCTTCGAAAAACCTGGGCGCATTTGGCGATGGCGGTGCGGTATTTACCAACAATAAAGAACTGGCTAACATTATTCGATCTATTGCCAACCATGGGATGAAACAAAAATACCAGTACGAAAGAATTGGTGTTAACTCAAGACTCGACAGTATACAAGCAGCTGTACTTAGTGTAAAATTGAAACATTTTACAACGCATTTAAAAGCACGACAGGCAGCAGCAGCTTTTTACGACCTGCATCTTGGTGATATTTCAGAATTAAAAATACCGGAGAGAGTTGCCTACAGTACCCATACTTTTCATCAATATACGATCAGGGTTAACCGCAGGGACGAACTTCAGCAGTATTTAAATGAAAAAAATATTCCTACTGCAGTTTATTATCCTGGAATAACCCACTTGCAGGAAGCATATCGCTTTCTTGGCTATAAAAAAGGCGATTTCCCCCATGCTGAAAGGCTTTCTGAAACAGTCCTTTCATTGCCGATGCATACTGAACTAAAAGAAGACCAGTTAAAATATATTACGTCTTCGATAAAAGATTTTTTTAGCAAATAAATTAATCGCAAAAACTTTTAAAAAAGATTTTCGTTTTATAGTGTCTTAGTGATGAGAAAAAGATATTTTCGAGAATAAGCAGTTTAAAAATGGGAAAAGCATACATACACAATTCAGCAATTGTTGATTCAGGTGCAAAGATAGGCGCCGACACTAAAATATGGCACTTCTGCCATATAATGGCAACAGCAGAGATAGGCAAAAATTGCGTTCTTGGCCAAAATGTGTTTATGGGAAACCGCTCCAGGCTTGGCAACAACGTAAAAGTGCAAAATAACGTTTCGGTTTACGAAGGTGTAATGTGCGAAGACGATGTTTTTTTAGGCCCCTCTATGGTTTTTACCAATGTTATTAATCCGCGTAGTGATGTTAACCGTAAAACTGAGTTTAAAAAAACACTTGTAAAAAAAGGAGCTACTATAGGTGCTAATGCCACCATTGTCTGTGGGGTAACCTTAGGCGAATATTGCTTTATTGGTGCAGGTGCTGTTGTAACCAAAGATGTTAAACCTTATGCACTGATGGCAGGTGTGCCTGCAAGGCAAAAAGGCTGGGTAAGCCGTGCCGGGAATGTTTTAAAAGAAGACCTGGTTTGTCCAGAAACCGGTGAAAAGTATATATTTGAAGACGGATTCTTAAAAATAAAACAATAACCACCACATCGCAAGAACAAACTATTTACTTTTCATGCCAGAGCAGTAAAATAATTAATTATGAAAAAATTTGCATTAATAGGTGCCGCAGGATACATCGCCGAACGTCATATGAGAGCTATTAAGGAAACAGGGAACCAACTTATTTGCGCTTCCGACAGGTTTGATGTAATGGGTCGCATCGACAGCTATTTCCCCGAAGCTGAGTTTTTCCTTGAACACGAGAATCTTGACAAATACATGGACGACCTTAGAATGAAAGGTCAACCTATTGATTATGTGAGCATTTGTACGCCAAACTATATGCATCCTTCTCATATTCGTTTTGCTTTGCGTGCCGGTGCTGATGCTATTTGCGAAAAGCCTTTGATGATTTATCCGGAGGATATGCACATAGTTAAAGACATTGAAGAAGAAACAGGGAAAAGGGTTTTTACCGTACTTCAGCTTCGCTATCACCCGGCAATTTTAGCTTTAAAAAAGAAAATAGACAACGGCGGTGATAAAACTTACGATATCGACCTGAGTTATATTACCACCCGGGGGAAATGGTATTTAAAAAGCTGGAAAGGTGATGTGCAAAAATCAGGTGGTGTGGCAACCAATATTGGCATCCATTTTTTCGATATGATTACATGGATTTTTGGCAAAGTGAAAAAAAATATCGTTCATGTTTATAATGCCGATAAAGCAGCCGGTTATCTTGAACTCGACAATGCCCGCGTACGCTGGTTTTTGAGCCTCGATTATCGCGATCTTCCCAAAGTAGCTACAGATAAAGGGATGCGCACTTTCCGTTCCATATCGGTTAATGGCGAAGAAATAGAATTCAGCGGCGGTTTTACCGACTTGCATACGGTAACCTATCAGAATATCTTGAATGGAAACGGCTTTGGAATTGACGATGCCAAAGAGAGTATAGTACTGACAGATTACGTGAGAAACAATAAGCCGCAAGGGCTTAAAGGAGCCTATCATCCGTTTTTGAAGAATGCTGTAATTTAATTAACCTTAAAAATTCCTTTGTCAGGTTTTTTCTTGAATTTTTTACCCGTCAGTTTACGGTAAAAGTTACAGGGTTCCCAAATGGCGAATTCAATTGTATCGGAATGCATTTCTGAAAGAAGGCTTTCATCGGTTACTGAAGAACAGGTTTTTCTGTATATGGCTGGCTGTCAATCAGTTTTATAAAAATACTTCAGTGTTTTCAGCCATCGTCAAAGGATTTGGTTGAATGCTTGATGTAGGCAAAAAACTATCCCCCGATTTTTTCAAATAAATTCCGGAAGCTCACTTTTTCACTGATCAATTTTCCCAGGGTTGAAATCTGTACCCGTTCCTGTTCCATGCTGTCGCGGTAACGAATGGTAACCGTTTCGTCAATAGTTGTTTGATGGTCAACCGTAACGCAAAACGGGGTACCAATGGCATCTTGCCGGCGATAACGTTTCCCAATGGAATCCTTTTCGTCGTACTGACAATTGAAATCAAATTTGAGGCCGTCAATAATTTTACGGGCAATTTCAGGCAACCCGTCTTTTTTTACCAAAGGCAAAACGGCCAGTTTTACAGGTGCCAGTACCGGTGGTATTTTTAATACAACACGCGAATCTTTTTCCAGTTGCTCTTCACAATAGGCTGCCGAGATAACTTGTAAAAACATGCGGTCAACTCCTATGGACGTTTCAACAACATAAGGTACATACGACTTATTTAGTTCCGGATCGAAATAACGGAGCTTCTTACCGGAATAATTTTCATGCTGTGAAAGGTCGAAATCGGTACGCGAATGAATACCTTCAACTTCTTTGAAACCAAAGGGGAATTTATATTCCACATCTACTGCTGCATTGGCATAATGAGCGAGTTTTTCGTGTTCGTGAAAACGGTAGTTTTCATCGCCAAATCCGAGGGCCCGGTGCCATTTCATACGGGTGGTTTTCCATTTTTCGAACCATTCTAACTCCGTGCCCGGTTGCACAAAAAATTGCATCTCCATCTGTTCAAACTCGCGCATACGGAAAATAAACTGGCGGGCTACAATTTCATTGCGGAATGCCTTGCCAATTTGGGCAATACCAAATGGTATTTTCATTCTGCCGGTTTTTTGTACATTCAGGTAGTTCACAAAAATACCCTGTGCTGTTTCGGGCCTAAGGTAAACTTTTAGTGCCCCATCGGATGTAGACCCCATTTCGGTGGCAAACATCAGATTAAACTGGCGCACATCGGTCCAGTTACGCGTACCTGAAACAGGGCATGCAATCTCCTCATCAATAATTATTTGTCTTAATTCTTCCAGATTACCATCGTTCAGGGCTGTCGAGAAACGTTGATGGAGTGCATCCCATTTTTCCTGATATTGTAAAACCCTTTGGTTGGTAGTACGGAATTGCTGTTCGTCAAAAGTATCGCCAAATCGTTTTGCTGCTTTTCCAACCTCTTTATTGATTTTATTTTCGATTTTCGCCAAGTGTTCTTCGATAAGCACATCGGCACGATAACGTTTTTTTGAATCTTTATTGTCGATTAACGGATCATTAAAAGCATCAACATGGCCGGAAGCTTTCCAAATGGTAGGGTGCATAAAAATAGCCGAGTCAATTCCAACTACATTTTCGTGGAGAAGCACCATGCTTTCCCACCAATATCTTTTGATATTATTTTTTAGTTCAATACCATACTGTCCATAGTCGTAAACAGCGCTAAGCCCATCGTAAATTTCGCTCGATTGAAAAACAAAACCATATTCTTTGCAGTGCGCAACCAGCTTTTTGAAAGTATCTTCCTGTGCCATTTTAAAATCTTATTTTGAATTGTGCACAAAAATAGGCTAAAAAATGAAAAACAGCCTTTTTCGTACGATTGTTTGTAAATACCAATTACTTAAAATACAATTTATTCGAATATCCGTCTTTTTTAAATTCCGTCAATAATATCTTTATAAACCTATTTTTTCTCATGTAGGTTTTCCATCGTTTTCCCTGACATATATATGTACCGTAGGAATGCTGTATTTTTTACTTACAAAGTTTCTTTAATAATTTTCCAGAGAGAAACGGACACGTGAGGTGTTGCTCTTTTAGCAGGGATTGTACCTGTGAGTGAAACGTTGATGATAAATTTTTACATTGTTTAAGGGGAGAATGTTTTTTTATTCAGTCCACTTCTTCAAAATCAACATATTCGCCTTTTTTGTCAGAAGCCGGCCTTTTTTTTTCGGGCCCATATTCGATGGTGACCTCACCTTCGCGCCGGTTTGATTGACGATATTGCCGTTGCTGGTTATTCATTTTTTCCTGCATATTCTTCATTCCCTTATTAATAAGTAACGGTAAAACATACCTTGAAAACAGGCGTACAGCATAAAAAATAACTATAATAAAAAGCAGCGTACGCAAAAAATTAACAAGAAAAAGAAATATTATTAAAATCATTACAGGCATTATTTATTATTTCACCAAAGGAAAAGCCGGTTAATTGCAAATTTAATGGATTTGTTGCTGTGTACTACATATTTTGATTTTTTTCAGGTTAAAAAAATAAAAAAGGCGGTTTTAGCCGCCTTTATATTAAAAACAATGCGTTTTTTTTAACGCTGCCTTATGCTTCCGGCACTTGATTCCTTGATTTCTTTTATCTGCGGGTCGCCATAAACTATTATATCTGAAGCACTGCTCGCCTGAGCATAAAGTTCTTTTATAACTGTTACAACTACATCTGAAGCACTGCTGGCATCTATTCTGCAAATTTCACATTCCAGATCGCGGGCTTTAATATCGCAGGCACTACTGGCTTCAATTTTACAATTTTTTGCTACACCAATTATTTTTATATCGCTGCTGCTGCTGCCTTCTATCGAAAGATTTTTACACGCTACGACCAACGACATATCGCTGCTGCTACTACCCTTTAGCTCAAGGGTTTCTGCTTCAAGTGTATTTTCAGAATATACATCCGAGCCCGATGATGCTTGCAAACGCCTCAGCTCCGGGAGAGTAATATAAACTTTTCGCGAACCCCGAAATCTGTCCCTATTGCCAAAACCCCGTTTTTTCATATAAATATCAAGCTTTTTGCCCTTAACCTCAGTAACAATATAGTCGATAATATCGTCGTCAGCAACAACGTTTATTTCGTAATTATCACCCATTTGCAAATAAAGGTCGATACCGGCTGCAACCGATACGGAATTAAACCCATCGAGTTTCCTGGTTTCTGATTTATCATCGTCCTTGGCAAAAACCGAAATTTGAAATACTGTTAGCACTGTTAATAGTAGAATAGCATGTTTCATAATTGATTTTATTAATTAAATTTAATATAGAAGACGACTAAAAAATATTAAAGTTACAGTAACAGCTTTTTTACTATGCCAAAAACATATTTCTGTTCATATGGCATCTAAAATGCAACATAATTATTATGCTGTGAAACGGTTTTCGGTAAAATATTAGATTAAGCCGGTAAAAAAATAACAATGTTTTTAAAGTTTATCGCTTCCGCAAGATGGTTTCAGTTAAATTATATTAACGCAACTGATCTGGTAGGTTGGATGTTAAATTCGGTTAAGTTTTTTACTTTTGGCAGATTAATTGAGGAACGAAAGTGAAATTTGGTTTAGAAAAAGAAAAATAAAGATGAAGAATAGAAAAATGTTGGTGGTTTTTGCCACCGCCTTAATAATCGGCATAGGAATTTTTGGATTCACACGCGATCAAAATGATTTCCAGATTGCTAAAAATCTTGAGATTTACAATACATTGTTCAGGGAACTAAACCTTTTTTACGTAGATCCAATTAATCCGAACGACCTTGTGAAAACAAGTATCGATGATATGTTGAAATCGCTGGATCCTTATACCAACTATATTTCGGAAGACCAGATGGAAGATTTCAGGTTTATGACTACCGGAGAGTATGCAGGTATTGGGGCACTTATTGCCAAACACAATGACCAGGTTGTTATTTCTGATCCTTATGAGGGCTTTCCGGCACAAAAGTCCGGATTGAAAGCAGGTGATATTATCTTGGAAGTTTCAGGTAAGAACACGGAGAATATGACGACTGAAGATGTAAGTAATCTTTTAAAAGGCCCTGCCAATAAGCCAGTTTCCATAAAAATTCAACGTCCGGGTGAGAAAAAGACACAGGTTATCGATGTAGTACGGAAAAAAATCAGTATTCCTGCCGTTCCGTATTATGGAATGCTTAATGATAATACGGGCTACATAAGATTAACCAATTTTACTGCCGGTTGTAGCAGGGAAGTTAAAAGTGCCCTTACTGAAATAGAGAAAAATAAACCGCAATCGCTTATTCTCGATTTAAGAGGAAACCCTGGTGGTTTGCTGATGGAAGCAGTGGAGATCGTCAACTTTTTTGTTCCTAAAGGAGAAGAAATTGTAAGTACACGTGGAAAAGTGAAGCAGTGGGACAAAGTTTACAAGGCAATGGCCGCACCTATAGATACGACCATAAAAATAGCCGTTTTAGTGAATCGAAGTTCAGCATCGGCTTCCGAAATTGTTGCAGGCGCCATCCAGGATCTCGACCGCGGCATTATTGTAGGATCGCGTACTTTTGGGAAAGGACTTGTGCAAACCACCCGTGACCTGGCTTATAAAACGAAACTAAAAGTTACAACAGCAAAATATTATATTCCCAGCGGGAGATGTATCCAGGCTTTAGACTATTCACACCGCAATGAGGATGGCAGTGTAGGCCATATACCCGATTCGTTGATTACCGAATTTTCGACATCAAAAGGAAGGAAAGTATTTGATGGTGGCGGCGTTATTCCCGACATTAGAATTGATGGCGATAAAATAAGCAACCTTAGTATTGAATTGATTACCCGTTTCTTAGTTTTCGATTTTGCCACAAAATTTGCCACCGAACATGCCTCTATTGCCGAACCCGAAGATTTTGAAATTACCGATGATGTTTACAACCAGTTTGTAAATTATGTGAATGAGAACCACTTCAAATATGAGTCGAAAACGGAGGATAAATTTAATGCATTGGTTAAAACTGCTAAGCGCGATAAGTATTATAGCCAGGCAAAAGAGCAGTTCGAAGCGTTAAAGGCCAAGTTGGAACCCAACCTCGATAAAGACCTGGTATTGTTCCGCGATGAGATTAGCGACTTACTTAAAGATGAGATAGTTTCGCGTTATTACTATCAGAAAGGAGCTATTCGTTCTGCAATAACCGATGATAAAGGCATTAAAAAAACCATAGCCGTTCTTAACTCGGCAAATGACTATGCAGCCTGTTTTGCACCTGGAACAGTAATATCAATGAGCAACGAGGATTGATGTAAAATCTGAAACTCAATATGGAATTACCAGTTGAGTAATCCGGTGAAAAACGTATTGTTTGAAAGATTACATAACCTGAATTTAGCATATACTTTGTTCCGAATTATCGGGAAGTGGATATTTCTGGTTTAGTTATCTTTTCGGAGTTTTTAATAGGCAAATTAAATTATATGAGGTTTAAAGATATTTTGAATTATACAATTTACGAACACGGTAAGTTTAATATTACCGTTGACAGCCTGTTTGTTATTCTGACAACCATTCTGATAACCATTCTGGCTTTGGCTATTGTTCGTAAAGGGTTTGGTCGGTACATTGCAAAAAACGAAACCGAACGTCGTTCGTTTTGGTCTATCTATTTAATTATTAAGTATTTGATATGGGTTGTTGTCATCGTAATTGTACTTGAGTCTTCAGGAGTTAAAGTATCTATTATTCTGGCAAGTATCACTGCACTTTTGGTAGGTATTGGTTTTGGTATCCAGCAGTTATTTTCCGATATCTCTTCTGGAATTGTGCTTTTGATAGAGCGAAATCTGCAAATTAATGATGTTATCCAGATAGAAGATGGCACTGTGGGAAAGGTTATCCATATCGGGCTGAGAACTTCGAAGCTGAAAACACGAGAAGATATTATACTTGTTGTTCCCAACTCAAAATTCGTAAATGATAAAATTATTAACTGGACACAAATGGACTATAATACCCGCTTTTTTGTTGAAGTAGGTGTAGCCTATGGTTCTGATGTTAAACTGGTTACTGATAAGTTATTGCAATGTGCCCTGGAAAATAAGAGTATTTCCAATTCTCCTTCACCTTTTGTCCGTTTCGATGATTTTGGTGAATCGTCACTCAACTTCCGGCTCTTTTTCTGGGTTAATGAAAGTTTTAGGGTAGAAAATATTAAAAGCCAGCTTCGGTATGTCATTTATGATGAATTCAGGAAAAATAATATTAAAATCCCCTTGCCGCAACGAGATCTTCATTTTCGAACTAATTTCCCCGATACGAAAACAGAATCCGCCGAATAGGAAAGTATTTGCTTATGCAAAGAAACAGTTAAAATTAATTTTATCAGGATTATTGGTTTTGTATTGTTTGATATTGAAAGAAAGCTTTCTGAATATTATTTGATACTCTTTTTTGCACCGAAATCCTTTTCAACTTTTATGAGTGCTGCCATAATAAATCCCGGCAGGGTGCAAATCATCACCCACACAAAGAAGTGGCGATAGCCCAGCATCTCTTCCAGCCAGCCCGAAAACATTCCTGGAATCATCATGCCCAGTGCCATAATGCCGGTGCTAAAGGCATAGTGGGCAGTTTTGAACTTTCCGGCCGAAATGTACAACATAAAAAGGGTGTAAGTTGTAAAACCAAGCCCATAACCCAACTGTTCAATGGCTATGGCACTTGCTATAGCCCAATAGCTTTCGGGCTGAATATAAGATAGGTACACATATACCAGGTTTGGAACATTCATGAAAATTACAAAAGGCCATAGTGTTTTCTGAAAACCATATTTAGAGGCCAGCCAACCACCTGCAATTCCTCCGATGGTGAGGGCGATAATTCCGATTGTACCATAAATCATTCCTACCTGCGAAGTAGATAACCCAAGGCCACCTTTTTCAATTGAATCGAGCAGGAAAGGCAATGCCATCTTCACCAATTGTGACTCGCCTAGCCGGTATAGCAGCAGGAATCCAATGATTATAAATATCTCTTTTTTCAGAAAATAAGTTCGGATAGTTTCACCAAATCCCAAAAATATTTCCTTGTAGCTGGTAGAAAGCCGGGTTATATCTTCTGCTGGGCGTGGTAAAATAGACTTATGATAAAAAGCAAAAATGATAAACAATGCGCCGGTAAATCCAAAAATAATGGCCCAGGCTACAGGTATTTGTTTCCCGCCAAATATTTCAGCTATTTTTCCTGAATTTTCCAGCCATCCGGCCATCATTACCAGCAAACCCTGTCCGGAAACCATGGCTATGCGGTAAAAAGTATTGCGTATGCCCACAAAAAAAGCCTGTTGATGCTCATTTAGTCCCATCATATAAAAACCGTCAACAGCAATATCGTGGGTAGCAGAACTAAAAGCCAGCAGCCAGAAAAAAGCGAGCGACCCCTGAAAAAAGAAATGGGCAGGTAGTGTAAAAGCCACTCCTGCAAGTCCTGCACCAATAAACAATTGCATAGCAACAATCCACCATCGTTTGCTTTTCACAACCTCAACCAGTGGGCTCCAAAACGGTTTAATAACCCAGGGCAGGTACAACCAACTGGTGTAAAAGGCGATTTCCGTATTGGAAATATCGAGGCGTTTGTACATTATCACCGAAACGGTCATAACCAGAATGTATGGCAACCCTTCGGCAAAATAGATGGTGGGAATCCAGGCCCAGGGATTTCTACCGGCAACTTTATTCATGCTTACAACGATTTTAGAAAATTTGCTCAAGATAAGGATTTTGTGTCGCGTGTAAAATAAGCACTCCGATTAATATTTTCTTTTCTAATTTCAATACTTAAAATAACCTGGTTCGTACTTGTAAAACAATCATTTATCTATAAAAAAACATGAACAAGGCCAACAATTTGAGTATGTCAACTCTATTTATTTATACAAAAATGTACTTTTGCACTCTTTGTATATAAGATTTTAGAAGCTGAAGACATGAAGAAACGGATTAAAATAAAGGAAATACTTGAAAGTGGTAAACCGGGACAGGCCATTTTGGCGAAAGGTTGGGTGCGAACGCGAAGAGGTAGCAAAAATGTGAATTTTATTGCCCTTAATGATGGTTCTACCGTAAATAATTTGCAGATTGTTGCCGATGTTGAAAAGTTTGGAGAAGCTTTTTTACATGATTTTAATACCGGTGCAGCATTATCGGTTACCGGGAAATTGGCAGCCTCTGAAGGCAGTGGTCAAAATATTGAACTGGTTGCTGAAAAGCTGGAGCTTCTTGGTGGTGCCGATCCGGAGAAATTCCCTATTCAGCCCAAACGTCATTCGCTGGAATTTTTGCGCGAGAATGCTCATCTCCGCTTTCGTACGAATACCTTTGGCGCTGTATTCCGCATTCGCCATGCCATGGCTTTTGCCATACACAACTATTTTAATAGCAAAGGCTTTAATTACCTGCATACACCCATAATTACTGCCAGCGATGCCGAAGGTGCCGGGCAAATGTTCAAGGTAACCACTCTCGATTTAGAAAAACCGCAACTTACGGAAAATGGTGAAATAGATTTCAACGCCGATTTTTTTGGCAGGCCTACTAACCTTACCGTTTCCGGCCAGTTGGAGGGAGAACTCGGGGCACTGGCACTGGGCGAAATATATACTTTTGGGCCTACTTTCAGGGCAGAAAACTCCAATACCACCCGCCACCTTGCAGAGTTCTGGATGATAGAACCCGAAATGGCATTTTACGACCTACAGGATAATATGGATCTTGCCGAAGAGTTTCTAAAATACCTGATAAAATATGCACTCGAACATTGTATGGACGACCTTCAGTTTTTAGCTAACCGGCTTAAACAAGAGGAAAAAAGCAAACCGCAGAACGAACGATCTATGGATCTGATAGAAAAACTGAAGTTTGTAATGAACAACGATTTTGTACGCATTACTTATACCGAAGCTATTGAGATTTTGCAAAAATCTAAACCTTATAAAAAGAAAAAATTTCAATATCCGGTGGAATGGGGCGTTGACCTTCAAAGCGAGCACGAACGGTATCTGGTTGAAAAACATTTTAAATGTCCGGTGATCCTCATCGACTATCCGAAGGAAATTAAGGCTTTTTATATGAAGCAAAACGATGATGGTAAAACTGTTGGTGCTATGGATGTGCTTTTCCCTCAGATTGGCGAAATTATTGGCGGTTCACAGCGTGAAGAAAATCTGGAAAAACTTACGGCACGTATGGTAGAGATGAATATTCCTGTGGATCAGATGTGGTGGTACCTGGATACCCGCCGGTTTGGATCGGTACCTCACAGCGGATTTGGCCTCGGGTTTGAGCGGTTTGTCCTTTTTATCACCGGAATGGGCAACATTCGCGATGTAATTGCATTTCCGAGAACTCCAAAGAGTGCAGAATTTTAGTCTTATGCCAAGTGTTTCCGATAAAAAAAATCGTAAATTAGCCGTGAAAACCAAACAGGCATGAAGCAAAAACTTGCATTGCAACAAAAATTGCTTCAAAAGCTTTCACCGCAGCAAATTCAAGTGATTAAGCTTTTGGAAATACCTACTTTACAACTTGAACAACGCATAAAAAAAGAACTCGAAGAAAACCCTGTACTGGAAATAGAAACAAATAGCCCTGATGAAAACAGGGAAAACGACATAGAGGGTTCTGAAAAAGACAATGATGTTGACAATGAGGAATTTACCTTTAACGATTATGTTGAGGACGACGAAATACCCTCTTATAAACTTAATGCCAATAATTTTTCAAAAGACGATAAATATGTAGATATCCCTTTTTCGGTTGGTACAACTTTTCATGAATATTTGTATGAACAACTGGGGATGACAAACTTAACCGATGAGCAACGCCAGCTTGCGGAATACCTCATAGGAAATATTGATGATGATGGCTATTTGCGTCGCGATTTACTCTCCATTAGTGACGACCTGGCTTTTAACATGAATATGGAAGTAAGCGAGGAAGAATTAATGACTATCCTTAATGTTATTCAGCAATTTGACCCTCCGGGTGTTGGTGCACGTGACCTTCGCGAATGCCTGCTTAACCAATTAGAACGAAAAAAAGGCGACGAATGGGCTATTTCGCGTACCATTGTAAGCAGTTTCTTTGAAGAATTTATCAAAAAGCACTATAAAAAAATACAAAACAGGCTTAATCTCAGTGAAGAACAACTAAAAGACGGGATTGATAAAATACTGAAAATGAACCCTAAGCCGGGTAGTTCTTACAGCAATCCGTTAAACCGTTCCAACATGCATATTGTTCCCGATTTTATTCTGGAAAATAACGATGGCGAACTCATGCTATCGTTAAACCAACGGAACATGCCAGAGCTGAGGATAAACGAAACTTATCTTTCCATGTTGCGCTCGCTGGGGCAGCAACAGAAAAACAAAAACCAGAAAGAGGCAATGCTTTTTGTAAAGCAAAAGCTCGATTCGGCAAAATGGTTTATCGATGCCATACAGCAACGCCAAACTACCCTTTTGCTAACCATGTCGGAAATAATAAACTTTCAGAAAGAGTATTTTCAGGATGGAGACGAAACAAAACTCAGGCCTATGATACTCAAAGATATAGCCGAGCGTACCAGCCTGGATATTTCTACCATTTCTCGGGTTTCGAACAGCAAGTACATCCAAACACATTTCGGTATTTATCCTCTAAAGTATTTTTTCTCGGAGGGTCTTCAGAAAGACGATGGCGAGGAAGTGTCAACACGGGAGATCAAAAAAATACTTCAGGACTGTATTGACAACGAGAACAAACGTAAACCACTTACCGACGAAAAACTGGCTAAAATACTGAAAGAAAAATCATACAACATAGCCAGAAGGACAGTTGCCAAATACCGCGAGCAATTGAATATTCCTGTTGCGCGTTTACGAAAGAAACTTTAACCATGCAGAAGCAAGCTGCTAAAATTATTTCTTATGTTTTTCATCCTTTCTTAATGCCAACAATGGGCTGTGCATTGCTTTTGTTCTCGGGTGTTTATTATTCGGGTGTGGCTGCGGAAATTCGCTATTTTATCTTATTGGTAGTTTCCCTTTCAACGGCCATACTTCCCATGCTAACGGTAGCAGTCCTGTCCTTCAATCCCAAGTTCGACATAGCTATGCAAACTACCCGCGACCGCATAATACCACTTTTTTTAACAGCAGTATTTTATTACATTGGTTTTTTGTTACTCGCAAAGGTAAACTTCATGCTCCTTCCCCGAATGTTTTTGGGAGCTTCGGTGCTGTTGTTGGTTGCTTTGTTGTTTATTACTTTCCGATGGAAAATCAGCATACATATGGCTTCAATAGGGGCTATAACTGCTACTATTTTTGCTCTTTCGTTCCGTGCCGGAATGAACCCTTTGTTTGCCGTTGTCGGGGTAGTAATTATTTCAGGGCTGGTGGGTACAGCACGTTTAATATTGCAAAGGCACAATTTATTTCAACTTACGGCAGGCTACCTGCTGGGTTTTCTGATATTGTACGGTATAATTTATTTCGTGTGAAAGAGGAACAACAATAAGATCTCTACAATTAATGTTTAATCTCTTCTTATTTCACCGGGCATTGCCCGAAACAAAACATCTGGTTTATTCAACAAATTTGTAACCGATACCTTTTAGTGTTTTGATGTGTTCGTTTCCAATTTTTTCACGTAGTTTTCTGATATGAACATCGATGGTACGATCGCCTACTACCACATTTTCTCCCCATACTGAATGGTAAATTTCTTCGCGGGTAAACACTTTACCCGGCTTGGACACCAGCAGCGATAGCAATTCAAACTCTTTACGCGGCAAGATCATTTCGTTGTCATCTATTTTAATGAGGTAACGTTCTTTATCGATATTCAGGTTGCCAATATTTATGGAGTTTGGGTCTTCTTGTTTAACTGCTGGCTGGGCTGCTTCGCTTGTTCGTTTTAAGAGTGCTTTTACCCTGCTTATGAGCACTTTGGGGCGAATTGGTTTTGTAATATAGTCGTCGGCACCAGCTTCGAAACCGGCAATCTGGGAATAATCTTCGCCACGTGCTGTGAGAAAAGCAATAAGCATACCGGAGAGCTCTGGTATTTTTCGCATCTCTTCGCAGGCTGTTATCCCGTCCATTTCCGGCATCATAACATCGAGAATTACCAGGTTAGGTGTATACTTTTGGGCTGATTTAATGGCTTCAGTGCCATTTCTTGCCGTATAAACCTTGTAGCCCTCTTTTTCGAGATTGTAGCTGATAAATTCCAGTATATCTTCCTCATCGTCAACCAAAAGAATGGTTAAATCAGTATCTTCCATGTTTATAAAATTTACTTTGTTGCAAATATAACGGTCAAATGTTTCAACTGTCGGGGTATTTTAAAAACCACGTGAACAAAGGTAAAGGATTATTTCGCTTTTTCAAGGGTGAAGGTAAATGTGGTGCCTTCATCAAGCACGCTTTGCACATTAATAGACTGGTTATGGGCTTCGATAATGTGTTTAACGATGGAAAGGCCCAGCCCAGTGCCACCCTGCTCGCGAGACCGTGATTTGTCAACACGGAAAAAGCGTTCGAATATACGCGGCAAGTCTTTTTTATCTACACCAATGCCGTTGTCAGAAACTTCAACTATTATTTTATCATCGAAATCGTAAAACCCGATACGCACATACCCCGTTTTTTTACCATACTTTATACCGTTGATTATCAGGTTGGCCAACGCCTCAATTATTCTTTTTTTATCAGCATTTACCAGTATTGGTTTTTCGGGCTTCTCAGCAAATTCCAGCGAAATACTGCGTTCTTTTGAGAGTGGATGTTCAAGTTCAAAAACCTCCTCTGCCACACGCACAATATCGAAAGTACTAAATTGTGGCTTTAATTCGCCGGTTTCCAGCTTATTTATCGATTCCAGGTCTTCAACGATAGAAATCATACGGTTGATACTTTTTTCAGAACGGCTGAGGTATAATCTGTTAATTTTCGGATCTTCCAGGCCACCTTCCAGCAAGGTTAAAATATAGCCCTGGATATTAAATATTGGTGTTTTTAGCTCGTGCGAAACATTTCCTACAAAATCTTTTCGGTACCTTTCCAGTTCTTTCAATCTTTCAATTTCATGGAGCTGATCTTGTGCCCATGCTTCTACATCGTGTTCAACATCAGACAATTCAATAAATCCTGAGCCGGATTTCATTTTCGCTTCTTTCCCTTTTTGCGGAACATAATTGATTATTTTGTAAATGGGTTTAATTTTTTCTAAAATAAATGCATTTAAAACGTATTGAATCAGCAAAAAACTTACTACAAAAAAGAAAACCATATTTACAATCAGTATTAAAGTCTTATTTTCGATATAGGTTGAAGCAGCAAGCCACCCTAATGCTGCCGCAATGGTTAATAAAACCGAGAGAAGAACCACAATAAGGCGCGAAGAAAACTTATTCATGACTATTAACTGTTGTATAATTAGAAAATGAAGTTATCAAAAGTTGAATATTAAAAAGAAAAAACAATACTACCTACCTTGTTGATAATCCTAAAGGTATCATCTTCTCAAAAAAATAAATGATAGATAAAAGTATAATAAAAAAAGAGATTTGCCCATAGTTAAAGTTTGGGTATATGATAAAAAATGTAAAAGTCCGGGTATATCAGGTAGTTGAAGCGATTATTTTACAGGCTGAAATATGATGTTACCGGAGGGAGTGCCGATGAAGCAGCTTTTCCGGGTTTATTGCTTCAAAATATTGAATAGCAGACAACACAGCTTCAAATCCCGGAAATGAGAATGGGAAAGATGCCTGTTGTTGTACCAATTTAGGTTTGTTATAGAGCGTGCCAATGCCTGGTTTATTTTTTAAAGTAATACTGACATGTTTTGCAACAAATGCTGTGCATTGGAAGGTGTTGGTTTTAATGGTTTTTGCGTGATTTTACTGTATCAACAGGAAACAATTTTCATAATTACATCTCATCCTTAATTAATAAATTTAATAATTAATTGATTGAATCTTAATATTTTTTTAATAATTTTCAGGTTGAAATATTTACTTTTAGCTTCTGTTTTTATCTTTCAAAACTTACAACCAAAATCATGGAAAATTTTTACATCATTATTGTTGTCATTCTGTTTGCTCTGGCTATCTCCGACCTTATAGTAGGTGTAAGCAACGATGCAGTTAATTTTCTCAATTCTGCTATAGGTTCAAAAGCAGCTCCCAAATGGCTTATTTTTTTAATGGCCAGCATTGGCGTACTTGTCGGGGCCACTTTTTCTAATGGAATGATGGAAGTGGCACGTAAGGGTATCTTCCATCCCGACATGTTTTATTTTTCAGAAATCATGGTGATCTTTTTGGCTGTAATGATTACCGATGTTATCCTTTTGGATTTGTTTAATACCTTTGGTATGCCCACATCTACAACTGTTTCCATTGTTTTTGAGCTTCTTGGATCGGCGGTAGCTGTTTCTGCAGTTAAGATTTCAAGAGCAGGGGATTCATTTATAATGGAAATATCAAAGTATATTAATTCCGATAAGGCGTTGGCAATTATAACAGGTATTCTGATTTCAGTGGTTGTAGCTTTTACTGTGGGAGCAATTGTGCAATATATTACGCGGTTGATTTTTTCTTTTAACTACCGAAAGAACATGAAATATTTTGGAGCTGTATTTGGCGGCCTTGCTGTTACAGCCATTACTTATTTTATGTTGATAAAAGGATTACGCGGCTCTTCTTTTGCTGATATTCAGGTATCTGATGGCGAAACACTGGCAAGCTATTTCTCGCATAGTACGAGCAAGATTATTTTGTTCAGTTTCCTATTCTGGACCATCATTATACAGTTGCTGAAATGGGTTTTCAATATAAAAATATTAAAAACGGTTGTTTTAATTGGTACTTTTGCTCTGGCTATGGCATTTGCCGGCAACGACCTTGTAAACTTTATTGGTGTTCCGCTGGCAGGCTTTAGTGCCTTTAAAGCCTGGGCTTTATCAGGTGGAGCCAGCCCTGAGGGCTTTTCTATGGGCATGCTGGCAGGGAAAGTGGAAACACCCACATACATGCTGCTTATCGCCGGGTTAATTATGATCGTAACGCTTATTTTTTCCAGAAAAGCGAGGGCAGTAGTTACTACTTCGATTGATTTATCAAGGCAAAACGAAGGCGAAGAGCGCTTTGGTTCGTCGCTGCTGGCCAGGGTGATTGTTCGTGGCACTACCCATTTTAATAAAATGATACGAAATATAACACCCGACAATGTACAAAGCAAAATGAACTCGCGGTTTCAGCCTGTATCTATTGAAAAAGTTGACAATACGGAACAGCCGGCCTTTGATAAAATTCGTGCTTCGGTAAATCTTGTTGTAGCCAGTATATTAATTGCCATAGGTACGTCGTTAAAGCTCCCATTGTCAACGACTTACGTAACCTTTATGGTGGCTATGGGTACATCGCTTGCTGACGGTGCCTGGGACCGCGACAGTGCTGTTTATCGTATTTCCGGTGTTTTTGCAGTTATTGGTGGTTGGTTTTTAACGGCATTAATCGCCTTCTCTATTGCAGCATTTGTTGCGTTGCTGATTTCCCTGGGTGGAAAAATACTGATTTTTGTTTTTATTGCCATTGCCGCTTTTATGGTATTTAGAACGCACGCTTTTTATAAAAAACGCAATACAAAACAAGAAGAGGAAGACATTATAGTAGAAGAAGATGCGCAGGAAGCTGTTATAGAAAAAAGTACCAAACAAGTATTGCGTGCTATAAAATTCTCGAAACAAATTGTTGATGTGGGTATTATTGCATTTTTGGATGAGAACCGTACCAAACTAAAGTCAGCCCAAAAAATCTGCTCTGATTTTTCAAAGAAAGCAAAGAAAAATAAAGACAGGGTATATAAAACGCTTCATAAAATTTCTCCTGAATCGGCTGCAGCTGACTCAAGCCATTTCTACGTTCAAATGATGGGATTTAAGCGTGAAATGGCACATGATGTGCATTTTATGATCGATCCCATGATAAAACATCTTGATAACAACCATAAACCTTTTTCTAAAGATCAGGCAAAAGAACTTAAGAATTTGATTGCCAGGACAGATAACTTTTTTGACTCTTCTTCACAGCTTGTCAGGGAAAAAGTTTTTGATGACCTTAACAAACTGGTTGATGAAAGAGAGGATATTTTTGGTTACCTCGATACTCTGGAACGGAACCAGATTAAAAGGATTAAAAAGAGTGAGGTAAATACCCGTAACTCGCAACTATATTTTAAAATTATCCTGGAAACAAGGAATGTGTTGTTGCACACAGTGAATTTAATAAAATCGCAGCGTGACTTTATTTTAAATACCCGCCAGTAGGCTGAAAATCAGTCTACCCAAATAGTATTCAGCCATTTAACTATGTAGCTGGGTGGTAAATGGGCTTTCCCCAATAAAGAGGCTTCTCTAATTTTGAAGAAGCCTCTTTATTATGTAGAATTGTCTCGTCCTAAAATAGCGTTACACAATTTTGTAACCCAATGAAATACAACAGGTACAGGAAGCGAACCCAGAAAGATTATTCTATGAATTTTAAA
>PDWI01000216.1_pt1 | contig 95629 bp, 89 predicted proteins | sample 1430891 | NCBI WGS metagenome assembly PDWI01 (sample SAMN01162508, study PRJNA174530) | Oral metagenome, whole genome shotgun sequencing project. | biome: Marine environment; feature: Marine mammal; material: Swab sample of the gingival sulcus; isolation source: swab sample of gingival sulcus... | reverse complement strand
TCGTTCGGCTCAAACCGCTATGTATCATATCACGCATGGCTTGTTGCGTTGGATTACACCGATTTTAAGTTTTACCGCTCAAGAGGCATGGGAAGTGCTTAAAGAAACGGACGGCTATATCTTTACCCAAGAGTGGTATCAGTTCCCAAGTGTCAGCCTTGATAAAGTGACGGCGGACGATTGGCAACGTATTTTAACGGCGAAAGATGCGATTAATAAACAAATCGAAACCGCGCGTGAAAACAAGCTAATTAATGCTAACTTGTCTGCTAAGGTAAGTATCTTTGCTACGGGCGAGATGTATCATAGCCTTGCAAAACTGGGTAATGAGCTGCGGTTTGTGTTTATTACCAGTGATGCAACCTTGATGGAAGACAGTACCCAAGGAAATGAGACCAGTATTGATGGTTTGCGTGTGAGCGTTGTTGCCGCTGAGGGTACTAAGTGTGCACGTTGCTGGCATGTTCGTGATGATGTTGGTATGAATGCAGAACACCCAGCGATTTGCCAGCGTTGTACCGATAATGTGGTGGGCGATGGCGAGGTTAGATATTATGCCTAATGACAAGCCTAATAACAACGGATTGAATATCAAAATGTCTCATAGTGACACTGTTTTAAATGGTAATCAGGCATTTAAATGGTATTTAATTTCGGTATTTGTGTTAGTGACTGATCAAGCTAGCAAGGTGTTTTTTGAAAACTTGCTAGATTTGCATGAAACCATACCAGTCATAGAACCAATATTAAATTGGACACTGAAATATAATTATGGGGCGGCATTTAGCTTTTTAGCAGACCAAAATGGCTGGCAAAAATGGTTTTTTGCTGGTTTATCTTTGGCGGTATCTTTATTTTTACTTTGGTATATTCGCAAAGTGCCACGCAATGCAAAAGTTTTATCGTTTGCTATGGCATTGATACTAGGCGGTGCGGTTGGCAACTTAATTGATCGTATATTGTATGGGCACGTCATTGACTTTATTCATGTACATTATGCGGATGTGTGGCATTATCCTGTATTTAATATTGCCGATTGTGGTATTGTCATTGGTGTGATGTTAATGGTTTATGATATGCTGTTTTTGGAAAGCAAACGCCAGTAACGTAACCAGTAAAGTCACTGGTTGTTTAAACCAGTGACTTGTTTTTTTAAATTTAAATAGGTTGCGTATTAAAAGATAACCTTGTGGCGTGTACAGACTTAACAGCATATACTAGAGGTCAATATCGTCATTGCTTTAAGGTTCAATGACTATATTGATTAGGATAGGCCTTAATCTTGCAATAACCCCTGACAAAAAATTTTGGATGTCCTAGCCCTCACAAAATTGATTAAAATGATTTCTCGAATACAATATTGGCGTTTTTCTTATCATAGGAATAGATATCAGGAAGATTACTGACTTGCTTCTTAAAGCTGATATTAAGTTTTGGTGTAATACCAAGAAATTGCCAATCTCGTTTCCAAAGCATTAAGTTTGTTGTATAGGTATCATCTTTACGCACCTTTCCGAGTGGAATTAAACCGCCATATTTTGCCATATCACCATATTCTGTTTGGCTATATCCTAGCCCTAGGCGTGAGGATATGCCTTTATCCCACTCTTGATTCCAGCCTGTGTGTAGTGATTTACCCATTGAATCAAATCGTTTGACGTTGGTTTTTTTATCACTGACACCGCCTCCTATATAAAAACTTTGTTTGGGGTTACGTTGCCAATATAAAGTGCTGGATAATCGCTTGTTATTTCCATTAAAATCATTATCTTTAGGGTACTTATTTTTGCTATATTCACCAGTAATCGAATAACTAAAATTTGGATTGATTTTATGATAAACACTGGTATTTATACCCGTACTATGGTTGTTATAATCTGAGTCTCCTGACCAATTTTTTTTATAAAAAGGCAAAAAGCTAAAAGCAGTATCTGCTGATTTATAACGATAACCTAGGTAGGTGCGGTTTGTTAAGTCATCGTATGAGTCATTGTCCCAATATTTCTCGCCGTTGGTATAGTTTTCAAGTGCTAGGTAGTGTTTGTTTTTGATATTAAAATCTTTTCCAATACCAAAATTATATTCAACACCGTGTGCAGACTGAGGAAGGTGAGAGTCTGGCTTTTTCCAGTCGCCAATATATTTGCTATCAGAGACATTATTAATATTACTTTCTCGAATATAATTCACACTACCACTAATATCCCATTCATTACGGTGTTCTATAGCCTCTAAATAGCTATCAATCACTTCTTGTATTTGTGGCGAAACGCTTTGCGAACTTTTGAGCTTGTTAAATTGATTTTTTGCATTGGTGTTTTGCTGGTCTTGGAATAATGCAAGGGCAAGCTCTAGGCGAATTTGGTCTAGCTCTGGATTGTTAGAGAGTATATTTTTATAGTGTTTGATTGCGGTTGTGTAGTCACCTTGTGATTGTGCTAAGGTGGCTTTTGCATAATCTACCAATACCGCATCATTTTTTTCGGCCTTTGCATAGGCAGGCAGAATTTTTTCGATTAATTGGTGATTATTATTTGATAAGGCAATTTCTAACAGCTTGCCCGTAAATTGCGGATTTTCTTGTAGTTCACGTTGAGTATAAGAAAATTCACGGTTATTTTGATTTTTAATATTTAGTATAATTTCGTCATTGCTTACGACAGAGTCTCTTTCGGGTTCAATAGATCCAGTATTGGCAAAAGCGATATTTACAAAAGACAGTGAAGCAATAAAGGCTAACGATAGGGTACTGGCTTGTTTGATCATAATGATGATTAGTCTCTGTGAGGATAAGTAGTTAAGTAATATGGATAATAGTGTTTATAAGATGGTAAAACAAGAATAGCAACTTGAAAGTTGCTATTCTGTTTTTTCTACTTTCTTCTACGACAATAATAAAACTATTTGATTAGTTTTTTATTTTCGTACTTTCTCTTAGCGCCTTTTGTGACTTTCTTGGCATTAAACACACCGTTTATATTACCAAACTTAGTGTATCTACCCTCAACAGGATCGCCGTATTTGCTGTTTTTCTTATCGTCTCGCTTATAGTCTTGTTTAATTACAAACTTACCTGCAAGCTCTTCTGCATTTGGTCCCATGAAGGCACCTTCATACTTACCGTCTTTTGCACCATTTTCGAGGACGTGAGGGGTACTATAGGTTACTTGACCACCACCAGCCCAGCTAGGTAAATCCTCAGTAACTGATGTTTTTTGTGTTGCATTTACAACACCTGAGAACTGTAATTGATTACCTTTTTCTTTAATAGCCGTTTCTTTCAAGGTGATTTTTAGAGCTTGGTCAGTGGTTCCAAAGTCCATTTTACCAGAGATTTTAGCTTTTTCTAAATTTACCTTAAAGGTTGGTTTTGCCCAGCTATTTTCTGACTTCATGATGTCGTAGTTATAAGGTTTATCAGTTAGTTGATTTCCTGCTGTTTCATGTGCTTCTTTTTTATGCACCGCATACAATGCTCTACCTTCATAGGTTAAGTCGCCTTTGTTTTGTGCTTTTAACTCTTTAAAGCTAATTTTGCTTGTGTCAGTTGGTTGTCCTGTCACCGCAAGTACTGTACTACCGGCTGTTTGTTGTTGTAGGTCACCGTTCCAGTCTGGCATCATAAAGGTATCAATTTGGGCAGACATTGTTGCGATGCTAGAGTAGTCAAGGTCGTGGCGATCAATGCTTACCTGATGCCCATCTATTTCCATTACTGGTACTGACATTGTTGCGTTATCACTAGCATTTACACTACCTTTAGCTTCAAAAATCTTTTTAAAACTAAATTTATCAATGGCTGACTGGAATTTTTCTCTTGGTGTACCGGCATCTGCATCTACTGAAACATTTTCTGCTTTATATGGCACCGTGCCATCTTGATAGTCTTCTACTCTTTCGAAAGCTTTTAGTTTTTCTTCAGCTTCTTTTTTGGCTTTTTTAGCAGCTTTGGCTTGTTTTTCAGCTTCTTCTTTAGCTTTTTCCGCTTCTGTTTTAGCTTTTTCAGCGGCTTTAGCCTTGTCTTCAGCTGCTTTTTTAGCCTTTTCAGCAGTTTCTTTGTCAGTTATTGCATTATTTTTAGCATTAACCGCATCTTTTTTAGCTTTTTCAGCGGCTTTAGCCTTATCTTCGGCTGCTTTTTTAGCTTTTTCAGCGGCATTGGCTTGTTTTTCAGCCTCTTCTTTAGCTTTTTCAGCATCAGCTTTGGCTTTTTTAGCTTCTTCTAATTGCTTTTCAAGAACTTTTGTATCATCTCCATTTTTCTTAAGTGCGTCGATTCTATCTTTAAGCTTAGCAATCTTTTTATTCGCTGTTGTTAATTCTTCTTCAGCATCAGCTTTAGCTTTTTCAGCAGTGGTCTTATCTTTTTCAGCCTCTTCTTTAGCTTTTTCAGCAGCTTTAGCCTTGTCTTCAGCAGCGGCTTTAGCTTGCTCAGCGACTTTAGCTTGTTCTTCGGCTGCCTTTTTAGCTTGTTCAGCAGCTTTGGCTTGTTCTTTAGCGGCAGCTTTTGCATCTTTGGCAGTAGCAGCGTCTTGTTCAGCTTTTTTTAGTTGATTTTTAAGTTCTTTTGCTTTGTTATTCGCTTCAGCCAGTTTGGCTTCAAGGGCACTGGTATCTTTACCTTTTTGTTTAAGCTCGGCAATTTTTTTCTTTAGTGCTACTATATCATCATCTGCTTGTTTTAGTTTGCTATTTGCTTCTGCCAAATCACGTTTTGCTTTTTCTTTGGCTTGTTTCATGTTTCCTTCAAGCTCTTTAACTTTGTTATCAGCTTGTTTTACTTTAGCGACAAGTTCTTTCGCTTTATTGTTAGCTTTAGCCAGTTTGGCTTCAAGGTCGGTTGTATCTTTACCTTTTTGTTTAAGCTCAGCAATTTCTTTTTTAAGCGTTGTGATATTACTATTTGCTTTTGTTAAATCACTTTCAGCTTTTGCTTTTGCTTTTTCAGCGTTTTCCTTGGCTTTAACAGCTGCCTCTTTCGCTGTCACTGCCGCATCTAATGCATTGTCTTTTTTCTCTATTAATTTTTGGGTTGCAGGATAGTCATTACTAGGTGAATTATGTGAGCACGCTGCAAGGCTAAGTGCGATTAAGGTAGATAACGCTGTTTTTGTAAAAGTACTGTTTTTCATAAAACAAACCTCAAGTTAGTTTAAGTAAATTAAATAAAATGGTGAATAAAACAAACCAAATATTGATTATCCAACCAAAAAAGATTAATCATTTTAATAATAATCAATCTTATTAAGATTAGCATTATGGTTGGTTTTTTTTTAAATTCAAGTATTATACTCATTAATTTATAAATGATTGTAATTTTTTATATTTATATTTTTATAAAAGATTGCTTATTTGCTAAAATTTTAATCGGTGAAAATTATGAAAAACAAAACAGTTAATAAAACGGCTCTATCATTAGCTATATCAGTTGCCTTATTTGGCATGAATACCGCAAGTGCTGATACCGTCACATGTGATGATAACGCATGTAAAACGACAAGCTTTGAGTTTAATAGAGACGGTGCATATACGTCAAAGGTAGATTTAATTATCGCTCCAAAAAGCACAGATAATAACACCAATGCAACTGGCAATACGGTCACTATTGAAAATACTTCTAAGCTTTTTAGAGAAGAAGCACGTAGTGTATATGGAGCATTTCGTAGTGATAATACAACCGCTAAAAACAACAAAGTTGTGATGAATGGTGGTAGAGTCGCCCGCGATGGACAGTTGGCTTATGGTGTGACTGCTGAAGTTGCTGGAGCAAGAAGCAATGGCGATGTTATCAATAACAGCGTTACTATCGGTAATAATGCTACTTTAGCTCGTCCTTATAATGCTGAATATGCCAATATTCAACTATTAGGTGGTAAATCTAAAAGCGGTGCCGCCAAGTCAAATAAAGTTATTATTAACGGTGGTACATTAAATATAGAGCATCTGCTTGCTGGTGATTCAGAATCAGGCGATGCTGACGGCAACAGCATAGAAATAAATGGTGGTGATATTAAAATTGGTGGTGACCCTGATGCCAATGATGTTCATTTTTACAACGGTTTAATTGCTGGTGGACGAGCAGAGCAAAATCGTAAAAAGGAAAAAGGCGCATCAACCAATAATACGGTAAAAATTACGGGTGGAACAATTACAGACTTAGGTAGTGATAGAACAAAAATTGTCGGTGGTTGGGGCTATGATGTGGTTTCTGGTAACACCGTAGAGGTTACAGGAGGCACGGTTAATACTGATGTTTATGGTGGTTTATCACTATATGGACAAGCTAACGATAATACAGTGACTATTAAAAAAGGCAAGAATGGTAATCCAAAATTTGGGGCTGATACCATTTTGGGCGGTGCGTATAAAAAAGCAGGTAATAAATATGGTGGTGGCTCTAAGGACGGTAAAAACAATACCCTTAATCTACACACAACCGGTTTAACTGTCAAAAATATAGAAAATTTTGATAATCTTAATTTTTATATACAACCAAAAACAAAGGCTAATGATACCTTTATTACACTAACCGATAAACCATATAAAGACGAGAAAAAGAAAATTGACCATAAAGCCAATACCGATATTAGAGGAGCAAAAATTGGCGTTGGTGTTGAGGGTAGCTCTTTATTAAAAGTCGGTGATAAGGTTAACTTAATTAAAAAGAAAAATGGTAAGTTATTAACTGATAGCAGTTTGTCAAATCATATAAAAGGTATGCAAGGTATTGCGGTTAGCTATGACTTTAAGGTTAAAAAAGAAGATAACAAGACATTAATTGCTGAAACGATAAAGATACCTGATAATAATGTGACAGAAATAGATTTTGAAACTATTTATCAAGCTGATGCAACTCTTGAACATGGTAAGAAAAAGGTTGAGCAAGAAGGTGTAAAAGGTAGCAAATAACAACAGAAGACATTGCATTTACCACCGAAACCAAAAAACTTGCCGATAAATATACGGATTACAAAGAAGTTAAAAAAGGTCAAAAAGGTGTAAAAACTACTGAAATCAGCTATACACTTGACCCTAAAACAGGTAAAGTGATTGCAAGCAAACCAAAAGTAACGACGACACAACCAAAAGCACAAATTATAACTATTGGTACAAAACCAATTGGAGAATCTGTGCCATTTAAAACCGAATACCAAGCTGATGACAACCTTGAAAAAGGCAAGACAAGAAAAAGGTTGTTACCGAAGGCAAGGTTGGTAAAAAAGAAAAAGGCAAACTCGTTGAAAATCCAACCAATAAAGTGGTTAAAGTCGGCACAAAACCGACCGTAAAAAAAGAAGGCAACAAAACGACGACAACTACCTATAAACTTGACAAAGAGGGTAATGTTATTGTTGATAAGGTGACTGTTAAGGAAGATCAAAAAACAGAACCTAATACGCCACAGCCACAACCTAAATCTGAAAGTCTTGCCGAGAATGCAGGTAAAGTACACCCACAAACTAAGTCATTGTTAGAAAGTGGATTGGCAAGTACTCGTTTTGTTAATACCGGTGCTGATTTAGCCAATAACCTAGGCATGCGCCAACTGACTCAAATTGATGATAAAAAAGGCATACAAGTATTTGGTGCTGTTGGATCATCTGATTTCTTGACAGAAAAACAAGATTACCTTGATGTGCGAGGCGGTCATGTGCTTGTTGGTGTTGGTAAACAATTTAATAATAAGGCTGGAAAACTGCACACAGGTGTTTATGTTGAAGGTGGTAGTGGTAAATACGATAGTTTGAATAAATTTGCAAATAATCCATCTGTCAGAGCCGAAGGTGATACCAAATATGTTGGTGTTGGTGGTATGCTCCAGCAACAGTTTGATAATAACTTAATTGCGGAAGCTGGCGTACGTTTGGGTGAGACTGATACAAACTACAATAGTAATGATTTACAAGATAGTACCGGTTATATTAATGTTAATTATGATGTTAAACGCAAGTACACAGGTGCTCATGTTGGCTTAGGCTATCAGGTAGACATTAATGATAAGCTAACGGCAACGCCTTCTGCTAAGCTGCTTTATACCAATATTGATAGTGCCGAAAAACTGATTGAAGGATCAACATTTAAGTTTGATGCGATTAACTCTTTTAGAAGTCAGCTGGGTACAGATGTTAGTTATAAAGTAACTGACAAAACCGATGTATATACCAATGCCGTTTGGGAAAGAGAATACCAAGGTGATGCGGATGGTAGTGTGTTAGGGTTAGACATGGTTGCTCCTTCACTGAAAGGAAATACGGGCATTGTTGGTGCAGGTGTCCACTTTAATCCGCGTGAAGATATTGATATCAATATGGACGTTAAAGGTAAATTTGGCAAGCAAGAAGGCGGTGAGGTTGGTATGAGTGTGAAATACACTTTTTAATTAACCTTCAACCTTCCTATCGTAAAAAAGCATAGTAAATACAAGCTGTATTTACTGTGCTTTTAGGTGTTGATAAGTTTATATAATAGATACATCGTCTATTGCTTTAACTTTATGATAACTAACTGTTTATTTTAAGAAGAAAACTTTATTAGGTAAATTAATTATGACAAATAAAACTTCTATGAACGTATTGAATGTATTGAATACACCGCAAAATCAGCCGCCTTTTCGTATGAAACCACTTTGTTATTTATTATGTAGTACGGCTGTTTTGTATGCGCCAGTTGCTTTTGCCGAAGAAGAAGTTGGGCAGTTAGGTGTGGTTGATGTTATAGCAGATATGCCTGATGATATTGAAAATAAAAAAGTGGGCGAAACCGTTAAAACTGCAGAAACACTCGAAAAACAGCAAGTGCAAGATACCCGTGACCTTGTTAAATACGAAACAGGTATTGAAGTTGTCGAAAAGGGACGTATGGGTGCCAGTGGTTATGCGATTCGTGGGGTAGAAGAAAACCGTGTTAATATTACCATTGATGGCTTGCAACAAGCAGAAACCTTATCTTCGCAAGGGTTTCAGGAGCTGTTTGAGGGCTATGGCAACTTTAATAACACCCGTAATGGTATTGAGGTGGAAACCATTAAAGAGGTTAATATTGCCAAAGGGGCAGACTCTACCAAAGTCGGTAGTGGTGCGTTGGGTGGAGCGGTTATCTTTGAAACCAAAGATGCACGTGATTATTTATTAGATAAAGATTGGTACTATAAACCAAAAATTGGCTATTCTAGTCGCAATAATGAAAAAATGATGTCGCATACTCTTGCAGGCAGGCTTAAAAACTTTGATGCGTTAATTGTGCGTACAGATAGAGAGAGTAATGAGTTAGAAAACTACGGTTACGATAATTTCCCCGATATTCCTGAAAAAGGCTCACAAGGGCGAGCAAGGCAAAAAGCCGACCCCTATAGCATTGATAAAGAGAGTACGCTTTTAAAGCTTTCTTATAATCTTAATGACAATAATCGCTTTACTGCCATGTATGATGATTTTAAAAATCATAGCCAAGGTACCGATTGGTCTTATACACTTGCACCACTACAAACCGATAGAGACAAACCAGAAACAGACTCTCGTCATACCGATGATAGTAGTGAGCGTCGCAATATGGCATTTAGTTTTGAAAACTATGATGCTAATCCATTTTGGGACAGTGCCAAAGTTACTTATTCTCAGCAAAAAATTTCACAACGAGCAAAAACCGATGAATATTGTGATGGGGTTGACGCTTGTAAAAGTGTGCAAAATCCATTGGGTATTCAGTTAAAAGATGGCAAAATTGTTGATAAAAATGGTGAAGAGTTAAAATTTGGCGAAGTCGATGTTTATGATTTTGATGGCAACAAGAAGGGATATAAAACATTAACTTTAGTGGATAAAAATGGCAAAGAGCTCCCCTACGAAAAAACCTTTACCATTGGTGATACAACCATAAGAAGAAATCAATATGACTTATGGAGTAACGTAACAGACTCTAGGGAAGTATTTTTAGATTGTGATAAATTTGATTGTAATAGCAAGTTAAGATACTACCATATCAATGGTGGCGGATATTCAGATAACTATAAAAGTAGAAGAAAATTTGCCGATGAAAATAAATACTTTGATGTTGATTTGTCAAAATCAGAACAAAGTATTGAAAGACAATGGCAAGAAGAGGGTTTTGATGACAATTATCAACCAGCTACTGTCACTAAACGTAAAAAAACCGTCTTTTTTGTCGAAGATATTAAACGTGGTGGCAAGCATTATAAACATATTTTACCAAAAGAAACCGATTGGGTGGCAAAAGGTAAATTATTTGGTAATGAAAACTATGAAGGCTGGCGAGCGGATGTTCCACGTAGTAATGCAAATAAAGCGACAAAACCTTGGGATAATTATAATAATTCAGACGAATACAATTTAATATTACCCAATTCTAGAGGTTTTGAATCCTCATTTTGGAAAGATAGAAAATTAAATACTGATATTAAACAGTTAGATTTAGACTTTGAAAAAGCCTTTGATACCAAATCGGTTGAGCATGAGTTGGCTTATGGCGGATCTTTTAGTAAAACCGATAAATCGATGATTAACTATGCAGGCTATCGCCCATTAAATAAAAAATGGTGGGCTATCAGTCAAATGGATGGTATTGATGAAAACGGCGAACCTCATTGTAATAAAAGATACTCATCTTTTTGTGCAAGCAAACCAACAGCCTCAACATTTTTGATGCCTGTAGAAACTAAGAAAGGAGCATTGTATTTATCAGATAATATTAGACTCAATGATAAGTTGTCCTTTGACTTAGGCTATCGTCATGAAAAAGTAAAACATAATCCACATTATCGACAAGGGGTAGATCCAAAACTGCCTTCAGGGTTATATGAAGGTATGTTTGTCCCTCAAGGCAAAAAGCCTGAGTGGTGGAAAGATAAAAATGCCGATGGCAGTGATAAATACACTGGCTCAAATGACCCTAAATTTTTGGCGGACTTAGAAGAGTGGAAAAATAATCCACAAAAAAATATCGATTATTTGGCAAATAGAGATCGTGAATTTAAACAAAACGCCTATAGTTTGGCTGGGACTTTTGACCCAACGGATAATTTACGTTTGCAAGCAAAATATTCACAAGGGTATCGCATACCAACCTCTGATGAGCTGTATTTCACCTTTAAACATCCAGACTTTAGTATTGTTCCTGACCCTGAATTAAAAACGGAAACCGCAAAAACCACAGAAATTGCTTTGACCGCCCATAAAAACCGTAGCTATGTCACCTTAGGGGCGTTTAAAACCGATTATGACAATTTTATTGAGCTAGGCTTTAAGGGTTATAAACAATTTTCAGGCATTGATAGAAATGGCAACGAAACAAAAAGTGGTCTCCCTTATCGAACCTATCAAAATATTAACAACTCAAAAGCAGAAGTTAAAGGCGTGAGTGTTGATGCAAAATTAGATTTAGCTGAGGTTAGTGAAAAGTTAAATGGCTTTAATGTTGGCTATAAGTTAGCTTATCAAGAGGGCGAAACACTGGGCATTGATACCGATGCTTCTGGTGAGGAAAGAGAGATTTGGCATGCGATTAATGCCATTAGCCCTATGAAACAAGTGGCAAGTGTGGGTTATACCTCGCCTGATAATAAGTATGGTGTGGATGCCTATTGGACACATATGTCAGCCAAAGACAAAGAAGATACCTATAACCCTTATCATGGTGCAGATGCTGGACTTTTTGGTAGTGATGAAGGCATATATGCCAAACATTTAAGTGATGCTTATAATATATTTGATATGGTTGGCTTTTATAAACCGACAGAAAATATGACGGTACGAGCGGGTATTTATAATGTGTTTAATAAGGAGTATGCAACTTGGGAGAGTATTCGTTCAATCCGCTCATTTGGTACCAGTAATATGATCTGTAAATCAGAGAGCACTGCTTTAGGCTGTAATAGTGCCAATCAAGGTATTGAACGATTTAGTGCGCCTGAGCGTAACTTTAAAGTTAGCTTAGATTATCAGTTTTAAATAAAGATTAAAGTTATTTTGTAGGTTGGGTTAAGCTTGCGAAACCCAACAATAATTATTCATGTTGGGTCTCATTCTTCGACACCAACCTACATATTCTTACATACAAACAAAGGTAATAATAAAAATGCAATTTATTGACACCATAAAACATTATACAGATTATGCAATTTTTGGCGTACTTGCACTCATGAGTGTGATTATGCTCTATAAAGTCATTGAGCGATTCCTCTTTTATAAAAAAGTGGACATTAACCAATACGATAATATTCACTCACTGACATTAGCTTTACAAAAAGGCTTGACTCCTGTATTCACTGTAGGGGCAACCGCTCCGTATGTGGGCTTGCTAGGTACGGTTATTGGTATTTTGATTACTTTTTATGACATGGGACAAGCAGGTGGCACTATTGAAGCAGAAAAGATTATGCTTGGCTTGGCTTTAGCATTAAAAGCAACCGCTGCAGGTATTCTCGTTGCCATTCCCTCAGTATGGTTTTATAACGCCCTCACTGCTAAGATTGAGGCAAAACAGTTGGCATGGAAAGCACTTAATAAATCACAATCATAACCGAGCAAATCAATGAAAAAATTTGACGACATCAATGTTATCCCTTTTATCGATATCATGTTGGTTCTGTTGGCAATTGTATTAGCAACGGCTAGTTTTATTCAGCAAGGAAAAATCCAAGTCAATGTGCCACAATCAGACAGCAAATCAACAATTCAAGCAGATGATATGGCGTATCTGATTACCATCACCGAAAAAGGGGAGTTTTACTATCAAGATGCCATAATTACTTTAGAGGCATTAGAAGAAAGCCTGACCAAGTTACCAAAGGACAGTAAAATCTCGATAAAAATAGATGCGGTTACACCCTTTCAAGATTTTGTCAAAGTCACTGATATTTTAACCAAACTTAGTTTAGATAGAGTTACTGTCATTACACAAAAAATAACCACTAAAACTAATGAGAATTAATAAAAGCTAAGGAATAAATCATCATGTCACGACATTCTTTTAGTTTCTTAGTGTCATTACTGATACATATTAGCTTATTATTAGTTGTTTTTTGGCTAACCAATAGTGTAAAACCAGAAGAAAAACCGTTAGAAGACGATAGCGAAGAAACCGTTTCTTTTGACTTTGGGCAGCTTATTGCTAATGAGCAATTGGTTAGTCAAGACTCTGCCGCTGCTGGTGGTAGTTCTGCAGCAGAAGAATCTATAGCTGAACAAAGTGAAAGTGCTGGTGCTGCACAATCGCAAAAACCTGTACAAACACCGACACCTATAGCTAAGCCAACGCCTAAGCCCACACCAAAGGCAGAGCTAACGCCAAAGCCAATATCTAAGCCAAAGCCAACACCAAAGCCTAAGCCGACACCAAAGGCAGAACCAAAGTCTAAGCCGGCACCTAAGCCAAAGACAACGCCGACACCAAAGGCAGAGCCTAAGCCGACAACAGGTGGTGGTCAAACATCCAATAAAGGTACAAAAGGCTCTAGTGGCGGTCAAACATCTGCTAAAGGTACAAAAGGCTCTGGCAGTGGTAAAGGTCAGGCAAATGGTGGTGGTAAAGGTAGTGGTAAAGGTAGTGGTAAAGGTCAAGCAGCAGCAGGCGGCGGTCAAGCAGTAAGCAAGCAAGATCTAAATGCCTATCGAGCTGGATTACAAAAAGCCATCGATAAAGCTGCAAAACGAAATTATCCTAATGCAGCTAAAAAACAAAGGAAACAAGGTGTTGTTAAAGTTCGTTTTACCCTAACCAGTAGTGGTCAATTCACTAATATTAGTGTTGTTGGTAGCAGTGGTAATCAAGCACTTGATAAAGCGGCAGTTAAAGCACTCAAAAGGCTAGGCGGGTATAAACCACCCCCGAAAGGTTTTGCTAAAACACAAGTAGTCCCTGTTAGATTTAGTTTAAAAAAGTAGTACCGTAGAAATTATTACTTGGTTAATGTTTTTTTATTTTTTAGACTAACACCTGAGGTGTAATACGTTCGTTGGAAAAGAACGGTTGATATTATCGAGCAGTAGTTAGTGATTTAGGGGCTGTACTATTATTGCCCCTAAAGTACTCTTGTCCCTAATATTTTGCTCGGCTAAATTTTAAATGAATCATGTTTTAGAGGAGCTTCCCTTGCTCATCATAATCATAAAAACCACTGCCAGATTCTCTGCCAGTTTTGCCCTGTGCTAAAAAGTCATTTTTTAAAATATCAACAAACTTTTTGGTAACCGGATCGCCAGTTTGTTGTGCACGTGCAGCAGTAACGGCATATAAGGTTCGTAGTCCAATTAAATCCATAATTTCAAAAGGTCCTTTTGGCGAGCCAGTGGCAAGCTTCCAAACCTTATCTATATCTGCAGGCTCAGCAACTTCTTTGGCATACAAACCACAAGCGGCATGTAAAAATGGTGCTAATAGTGAGTTCATAATATAGCCAGGTTGCTCTTTTTTAATAATCACAGGTGACATTTGCATCGCTTTGGCAAATTCAAAAGTGGTGTTAACCGTATTTGGGTTTGTTTGGGGGGTACCCATTACTTCAACAATGCGCATACGCCAAATGTCGTTAGCAAAATGCAGGGCTAAAAATCGGCTTTCATCACCCGATGCGGCACTAAATTTGCTGGGCAAGAGGGTTGATGTGTTTGTTGTAAAAATGCAATGGTCTTTTGTGTGGTTACCAATATCAGCCCACACTTTTTGTTTTAGTTGTAAATCTTCTGGCACACATTCAATAATTAAATCAGCATTTGCAACAGATTGAGCTAACTGGCAAGACTGAACTAAACGACGATTTATTGCTTTTATTGTTTCTTCTGTGACATCGAGGTTTTTAGAATAAATACCATCTAATTTAGCAAAACGTTTTTTTGCAGTTTGTAGTGCTTCTTCATTAATATCATAGCTCACGACATCAAAACCAGCAAAAGCACATTGATAGGCAATTTGGGCACCCAGTACACCAGCACCAACCACAGTGACATGTTTTATATGAGTTTGCATAGAGCACTCCTTAATGGTTTATTCAATAATGTATCATCAACACCTTTTTAGTGTTATTTTTGGTTTAATAATTGGACTAATTGTAGCATGAATTGCTAAGAACAATGGATAATTTAATGCCTCTATTGTGTACACAAAGGTGGAAAACGCTTGAGGTTTATTAGTATAATGTCGGTATGTTTTAATACAAAACCATAACAGTATTGTTATTGGTATTTATTGTTTATTGGTGTCGTTGTAACCTGACAATAAATACACATTGATAACTAGTTTATACATTTATAATATATGTACTTATAACGCACGCTTATTCCACTTTCTATATCATTAAAATAGCGAATATCATGACTCAGCAAACTCAATTTATTAACCCAAATGATGACACAAGAATCACAGATAACAGTCAAGTTGCCTTACATTTTGAGGTGTTTTTAGATGATGGCACAGTGATTGATACAACTTTTAATCGAGAAAAACCGGTGCAACTGACGATTGGGGATGAAAGCTTGCTAGAAGGTTTTGAAAAAGTACTCATGAACTTACGAGCAGGTGATACGCGTACCGCACGTTTAGATGCTGAGCAAGCTTTTGGAGAATGGAATCCAGATAACGTACAAACTTTTAGTAAAACTCAATTTGCTTTATCAGGTGCTACCCCAGAAGTTGGTATGATGATAGAGTTTGAAGATAAAGGAAAAAACACGTTACCTGGGGTAGTTAGTCAAGTAGATGAAGATGAAATAAAAGTTGATTTTAACCACCCACTGGCTGGTCAACCAGTAAATTTTAAGGTACAAATTTTTAGGGTGACACCTGCAGGAGAAACAGGGATAAGCTTACAATAGGTTTATGATAGCTGGTTGTGATTTTGCTATATCTGAATTTAAAATTTTGTTATGATGTAATTTTGGGACTTAAAGATTAGTTACATGGAGGATGAAAATGAACACAGTATTAATCGCTAATCAAAAGGGCGGCTGTGGTAAAACTTCAGTAGCGGTCACTTTAGCGGCAGCATTGGCAAACCAAGGACAAAAGGTAGCATTAGTGGATGCTGATTCGCAAAAATCAAGCTTATTGTGGTTAAAACAAAGACCAGATACAGCAGCACCAATCATGTCTGTTGATTGGCATGATGACGATGACATTGGTAACTTGCCCAAAAAAGTTGAAAAAAAGCTAGGCAAAAAAGATTGGTTGATTATTGATGCCCCTGGTTCGCTTTCTGTTGACAAAGCAGCAAGCCTCATTAGTGAAACAAAAGCAATAATTATCCCTGTATTACCTTCAATTTTTGACTCAGATAGCACCAAGCAATTTTTAAAATCTATTCAAGATATCAAACGTATCCGCAAAGGTAAAGTAGGCATTTATTTACTTGCTAATCGTGTTAAAGCAAAAGCAAATACCAGCCAAAGTTTAAAAAACTTTTTTGATAATATAGGACAGCAACCATTAGCATGGATAAGTGAGCGCAACTTGTATCCGCAAGTGGCAGAACAGGGCTTAGCGGTATTTGATAAAAGCCAAAAAAAATACCGTGATATTCAGCTACAATGGCAGCCTGTATTAGATGAATTAATGCCAAAGGTTGCTAGCCAGTATGAAGGCATGTTAAAAAATGCGAAAATCCCATCAGGGATTGCAAAATTAAATAAACAAAGTGCTGCGTCGAAAACAAATACAACTAAGATAAAGGTTAATAAAAAAAATAATAATTCAACTTGGTATGAATAATTATTAAACACATAAATTATTAAACATATAATAAGCAATTAGTTAACTAACCTAAAAAAGGGCAAATTTGGTGATGGGTATTTGGATTACAGTTGGTATCGTATTATTTGTGCTGGGCAGTATTATGGCACTTAAACCAAGTGGTATCGACCAACGCACCGATAAAGTACGCATAGCCGCACGCAAATTAGAATTAAACCCAAAACTGGTTGCTTGCCCAAATTGGTTACGTGGCAAAGATAATGAATATGGACGAGGTATGATGGGGCAGTACGGTATTGTCATTGAAGGATACAAAATGCCACATGTTAAGTATTATGCGGTAGATGGCAAGTGGCGTCCTGTTACTTCAGATAATGGAGCGGTAGATTTTAGCTTAAATCAAGTTACCATAGATTTGCCAGAAAATATTAATAAATTTACTAAGGGGCTTGAAGCAAAAGCTAATAGTATTGTTATTTATTGGGATGATGTTGCTTATGTTCGTCCGGCAACAAATCCAAATTATCATGAAAAAAATATCGAAGCCGATCTATCTCCTATCAAACAAAAATTAACACAGTGGGCTAGCATAATTATGAGTTAATTTTGTTAATTCGCTTGCATATTTTTGTCAAATCTTTATTATTTCTCAACTAAACAAAAGCTGCTCTGCTTAAAATTTTTATTGACATCTTTATAAATAGCATAGTAGTTTTTATATAGTATTTTTATTTTTTGAGACAAAATTAGTTAATTATGGCAAAAACAACCACTAAAAAAACATCTTCTACAACCAATAAAACAGGTGCAAAAGGAAAGTCACTTGTTATTGTGGAATCGCCTGCCAAAGCCAAAACCATTAATAAGTATTTAGGTAATGACTATATTGTGCGTTCGAGCATTGGACATGTTAGAGATTTACCGACAGGTAGTAGCAATAAAAAGGCAAAAACAAAAGCGCAAGAAGCTCGTGAAGCTAAAATGACACGAGAAGAAAAAGCACAAAATGCGCTAGTTCGCCGTATGGGTGTTGATCCAGAACACGGTTGGAAGGCAGTGTATGAGGTTTTGCCAAGCAAAACAAAAGTCATAAAAGAGCTAAAAAGCCTAGCAAAAGATGCTGATACCATTTATCTGGCGACCGATTTGGATAGAGAAGGAGAAGCCATTGCTTGGCATTTGCAACAAGTCATTGGTGGTACTGATGATAAATATCAGCGTGTGGTATTTAATGAGATTACTAAAAATGCCATCCAAAATGCGTTTAAAGAGCCAGGCAAACTCAATACCGACCGTGTTAATGCTCAGCAAGCACGTCGTTTTTTAGACCGTGTTGTTGGTTTTATGGTATCGCCGCTATTATGGGCAAAGGTTGCCAGAGGGTTATCAGCAGGTCGAGTCCAATCAGTTGCTACTCGCTTGGTTGTAGAGCGAGAGCGTGAAATTCATGCTTTTGTGCCAGAAGAATATTGGCAAATCCATGCTGATACATTTGCTACGGCTAGTAAAACAAAGACGCAAATTCGTCTAGAAGCAGTTAAGCAAAACGGCAAAACTTTAAAGCTGGGCAATAAGCAGCAAACAGATAAGCTGTTGGCATTACTAAAAGATGCTGATTTTATTGTTAAAGATCGGACAGAAAAACCAACCCAATCACGCCCATCTGCACCCTACATTACCTCAACTTTACAACAGGCTGCAAGTACCCGTTTGGGTTTTTCGGTTAAAAAGACCATGACAATGGCTCAGCGTTTGTATGAGGCAGGTTATATCACTTATATGCGTACGGACTCTACCTTCCTTTCTGCAGATGCGTTAAATGCTGTGCGTGGTTATATCGGTGTTAATTTTGGTGATAAATATGTGCCAAAAACCCCCAATTTTTATGGCAGCCGCCAAAATGCACAAGAAGCACACGAGGCAATTCGCCCCTCTGATGTAAACCTTAAATCTAACCAATTATCAGGTGTTGATAGAGATGCTCAGCGTTTGTATGAGCTTATCTGGCGGCAATTTGTAGCGTGTCAGATGCCGCCTGCACAATATAAATCAGTTAACCTATTAGTGGATGCAAATGGTATTGAACTAAAAGCACGTGGTCGTACCATGACTTTTGATGGTTATACCAAAGTGCAACCACCTGCAAAAAATGATGACTCGCTATTGCCAGATGTTAAACAAGGTGAAAAGTTAAGCCTTGTTAAGTTGGATCCAAGTCAGCACTTTACCAAACCACCTGCACGATATACAGAAGCAAGCTTGGTTAAAGAGCTAGAAAAAAGAGGCATTGGTCGCCCATCTACTTATGCTGCGATTATTTCAACCATTCAAGATAGAGGCTATGTAAGGCTTGAAAATAAACGCTTGTTTGCCGAAAAAATGGGTGATATTGTTACAGAAAGATTGGTGGAGAGCTTCCCTGACTTGATGGATTATACGTTTACTGCTGGTCTGGAAGATAAGTTAGATGGTGTCGCTGACGGTGAGCAAAACTGGATTGCAGTGTTAGATAATTTTTATGGTGATTTTAAAAATAAGCTTGAACATGCCAAACAAAAAGATGGCATGAGACCAAATAATCCGACTGATGTGCCTGATATTACTTGTGATAATTGTGGTCGTCCTATGCAAGTACGTACAGGTTCTACAGGTGTGTTTTTGGGCTGTACGGGTTACAACTTGCCACCAAAAGAGCGTTGTAAAGGGACAAAAAATTTAATAGCGGTTGAGGCATTTGCAAATCTAGACAGTATGGATAGTAAAACTGAAGTGGATGCCGAAGTTAGAGATTTAATGGAAAAAAAGCGTTGCCCTAAATGTGGTACCGCAATGGATGGTTATATTGTTGATGGTGGTTTAAAACTACATATTTGTGGCAATAACCCAGATTGTGACGGATATACACTTGAAGAGGGTAAGTTTGAAGTACCTGGGTCAGATGCCCCAACTATTGATTGTAATAAATGCGATGGGGAAATGGAGCTTAAATCTGGACGTTTTGGTCCTTATTTTGCTTGCCAAAAATGTGATAATACCCGTAAAGTGATGAAGGATGGATCGGCGGCACCACCTCGTATGGACCCAATTGACATGCCCGAGTTAAAGTCTCAAAAGCATGATGATCATTACATTTTGCGAGAAGGAGCAGCAGGCATGTTTTTAGCGGCATCTAAATTTCCAAAAATTAGAGAAACTCGACCACCAAAAATTAGTGAGCTTCGCCCAATTAAAGATAAATTGGAAGAAAAATTCCACTATATTTTTGATGCACCAAATGAGGATGCAGATGGCAACCCGACGATTTTGCGTTGGTCACGTAAAAATTCAGAGCAATATATTGGCTCAGTAAATACCAAAACTAACAAACCAACACGTTGGGGTTTGTATTGGCGTAAAGGAAAATGGGTAGAAGAATAGTTTAAATTAACTTCAAAAAAGAGTGGTGAATGCCGCTCTTTTTTATTGCATAAATTTTGTTTTTTTGTGCTTTGGCTTAGCAGAACTTTTTTTTGATTGTCTCTTTAATTGTATCAGGGGTGCCATCTGCTTTTGCAATAGGCTTCCACTGTGCTAAAATCACAGGATTAGAATGATGCTTTTATTGTATTTTGTATATTTAAAAGGACACATGGGTGAACCAACACAACCATAAAATAGCACCAAGAGTATTGATGATGGCAGCAGGCACGGGTGGGCATGTTTTTCCTGCCTTAGCAGTTGCTGATGAACTGGTTAAACGAGGTGCAACTATTCACTGGTTGGGTACGCCAAAAGGGATGGAAAACAGATTGGTCAAACCAGCCGGTTATGAGTTTCATCCGATAGAGATGCAGGGAATTAGAGGTAAAGGTATTGGTAGGTTTATTAACTTGCCATTCACATTATGGCATGCTGTCTCTCAAGCAAAGACCGTCATAAAAAATAATAAGATTGATGTTGTGGTTGGTTTTGGTGGCTACGTTACGGCACCTGGTGGGCTGGCTGCCAAAATATTGGGTATACCGCTTATTATCCATGAACAAAATGCCATTGCTGGCATGAGTAACCGTTATCTTGCAAAAATTGCCAGTAGGGTGCTACAAGGATTTGATAAAACATTTGCAAGTAGCAGTAAAGTAATTACGGTTGGTAACCCAGTAAGAGAAGCTATTACGCAAATTGACACGCCAGAAGTTCGTTATAGCCAGTCAAATGCAGATGCACAATTAAAACTGTTGGTGATTGGTGGTTCGCTGGGTGCACAAGCGCTTAATGAAAATGTGCCTAAAGCACTTGAATTGATGGAAAAACCAGTTATTGTGCGGCACCAATGTGGCAATCACAATTTTGAGGCAACCACTCAAAGTTACCAAAATGTCGATAAAGTCTTACATGATGTGACCATTAGTCCTTTTATTAGTGACATGGCAGCTGCTTATGCTTGGGCAGATGCGATTGTATGCCGTGCAGGGGCTTTAACAGTGACTGAAATCCAAAATGTTGGCTTACTCGCAATTTTTGTGCCATTGCCGCATGCTGTGGATGACCATCAAACTGCCAATGCTAACTTTTTGGCTAATGCTGATGCCGCTTATTTATTACCACAAAATCAGTTCACTGGAGAAAGTTTAAAAGACAAATTAATGAGTCTAGATACCAATACTTGTCTAAATATGGCACAACGTGGTCGAGCACAAGCAAATCCAGAATCTACCAACAATGTTGCCGATATTATTTGGCAATTTATAGCATAGTTTGTTATAAAATAAACCTGTGTTATTAAAAATCAAATTTACCTCACACTTAAAACTGATGATATAAAGAGAATATTATGCCAACACCCGCTTTACCCAAAAGATTAATTGAGATTCCTGAAATGCGTCGCATTAGTCAAATTCATTTTGTTGGCATTGGTGGTGCTGGCATGTGTGGTATTGCCGAAGTAATGAAAAACCAAGGCTATACAGTTAGTGGCTCTGACATTCAAGAAAGTGCGGTGACTGATCGATTAAAAGAAATTGGCATCGAAGTGTTTATTGGACATAATTCCCAAAATGTCAAAAACGCTGATGTTGTCGTTGTATCTTCGGCAATTGACCGTACTAATCCAGAAATACAAGCAGCGTTAGTTGCTCGTATTCCGGTCGTTCGTCGTGCTGATATGCTCGGTGAGTTGATGCGATATCGTCATGGTATTGCCGTGGCAGGTGCTCATGGTAAAACCACGACCACAAGCTTATTAACTATGATGATGACAGAGGCTGAGTTAGACCCAACCTATGTTATTGGCGGTAAGTTAAATGCATCGGGAAAAAATGCAGCCATGGGTCAAAGTAGGTTTTTAGTTGCCGAAGCCGATGAGTCTGATGCCTCATTTCTATCATTGCGTCCAATGGCTGCCATTGTGACAAATATTGATGAAGACCATATGGAAACTTATGAAAACAGTTATGATAAATTAAAGGCGGCATATATCCGCTTTTTACACAATATGCCTTTTTATGGGTTGGCAGTTATTTGTGGTGATGACAAAGATTTGTATGAAATGATAGATGACATTGCCCGCCCAACGCTTACCTTTGGACTAGAAAAGCATAATGATGTGCGTGCTGTGGACGTAAAAACTGAAGGTACTAAAACCCACTTTACGGTATTACGTAAAGATAAAGAACCATTGGCGTTAACGTTAAATATCCCAGGCATCCACAATGTACAAAATGCGTTGGCGGCAATTACAATGGCAACCGATGAAGGCGTGGATGATGATGCGATTGTACGTGCGCTAGACAAATTTGCAGGTGTTGGTCGACGTTTTGAACAAAACGCCTGTATAAAAAAAGACGATGGCGATATTATATTGATTGATGATTATGGTCACCATCCAGTTGAAGTAGAAGCGACCATTAAAGCTGCTCGTCAAAGCTATCCAGAGCGTCGCTTAGTGATGCTATTCCAGCCACACCGCTATAGTCGTACACGTGATTGTTATGATGATTTTGTAAAAGTACTATCACAAGTTGATGAACTGTTATTACTAGAGGTTTATGCGGCAGGGGAGGATATAATTGTTGGTGCAGATTCTAAATCACTGGCTCGTAGTATCCGTCACCGTGGTGAAGTTGAGCCAACTATTATTGATAAAAATAACCTAAAAGCCGTGATGCAACGCGTTTTAAAGGCAAACGATTTGTTGATTACTCAAGGTGCAGGTAATATTGGTCAGGTATGTGCAGAGTTGGCAGAAAACAACTTATACATTTAACTTTTTTATTTGATAGTTTCTACTATTTACCTTTTTTAAAAGGACGTTTGCATGACAGAAAATATAGACCCAGCAAAATTTGGCAAAGTCGCCGTTGTTTTTGGCGGCACAAGTAACGAACGCTCTGTATCACTAATGAGTGGTGAAGCGGTACTTAACGGCTTAAAAGAGAAAGGCATTGATGCACATAAATTTGACCCAAAAGAACAAAATGTGACAGAACTTTGTCAGTTTGACCGTGTGTTTAATGTACTTCATGGACGTGGTGGTGAAGATGGTGAGCTGCAAGGCTTATTAGATTGGTTGAAAATTCCACAAACTGGATCAGGCGTTCTGGCATCTTCACTAGGCATGGATAAAGTGCGTACAAAACAATTGTGGCTTGGTTGTGGCATCACGCAAACAGCTCCTTTTACGCTATTGAATGATGCAGAGGATGTGCAAAAGGTTGTTGATAACATTGGTTTACCCGTTGTTATTAAACCAGTACATGAGGGTTCAAGCATTGGTATTAGCATTGTAAAAACCATTGATGAGCTGCACGGTGCTTATCAAAAAGCTGCCAACTGTGGTGATATTGTTATGGCAGAAAAGTTTATTGACGGTAAAGAGTTTTCTATTGTCATTATTGACGATGAGGCTTATCCAGTGATTGGTTGCAAACCAGCAGAAGATGCCGCATTTTATGATTTTGATGCAAAATATGTGCGTGAAGACACCGCTTTCTTTATTCCATGTGGACTGGCAGAGGCGGAAGAAAAGCAGCTACAGACCTTGTGTCTAAAAGCTTTTAGGGCTATTGGTGCAAAAGGTTGGGGACGAGTGGATGCCATGCAAGATGCTGATGGTAATTTTTGGTTATTGGAAATCAATACTGTGCCTGGGATGACCGCACACAGTTTTGTGCCAATGGCAGCAAAGGCTAAAGGTATGGATTTTGCTCAAGTGTGTGTGCATATTTTGGCACAAACTTTATAGTATCAAATGGCTTTATGGGTTCTTTTAGGTTTTTACGGTCATCATAAATATTTTAAAAGTGTAAAGGAATGTTACAATATGGGTAAATGTTAATGATTATCCTATGGTTATGTTAAGAAATAAGTTATTATTAGTCAGATTTGTCAAATTGTTAGTTTTAACTGGTTTTTAACTAATAAAAAACAAAAGTATTTTATTGACCTTGTTGATTTTTTTTGTTGTGATTTTTTGATTTATGCCTCAATTTGCGACTCGGCTTGTATATGTTTTAATAATTGCCATGATAGCATTTTGTTTAGGAATTGGTTATAAACTATACCAACAAGCCCCAAAAATGAATATCTATGTTTATCCTGCGGGTCTTTCTCAGTCACAACATCACATCTTAAATACTAAAATGCAAACCAAGCAGCCGAACATTGGCAGCTTTTTTAAGGCAGATTTACAAGCAATAAGGGATGATGTAACGAACTTTACTTGGGTTGATGAAGTCAGTGTGAATCGTGATTGGCGACGTGGCATTGTGATAAAAGCAATACCACGGCAAGCAGTCGCCCGTTTTGGTAGTGAACGGTTAGTAGATGCAGAAGGTAAGGTTTTTGTACCAGCCAATGAGGCGTCATTAACGTCAAAGCCCTATACGACTTTGCAAGGGGAGAGTGACCAAGCGGCAACAATTATGTTGCAATTGCAATATGTCAATACACTTTTTCAACCACTTAATATGCAGGTTGAAGATATGATTTTGACTTCAAGACAAACCTGGTTAATTAAATTTAATACAGGTATGCGAGTCGTGGTAGATGGTGAAAATACTGCTCAAAAAATCATGAATGTTAGTAATGTGCTACAAAATCAATTGGTTGATAAAGTGAGTGATATAAAAGTTATTGACGCCAGATACAAAAATGGGTTTTCGATAACTTGGCATTAGTTTGTCAACAATTTTTTTTGTGTAAAAATGGGTATGGCTATTTTGTAAATAACGTAAGAAACGCAATAATTTGTGTTATTTTATAGAAAGCAGGCATTGATGCCAATGAATATTAAAAAAATGTATTATGATACTTTAAGGTTTAACAATCGTCATGAGTAATCCTGAAAATCTTGTTGTTGTTCACTTAAGTGCTACTGCGGTTTATGCAGTAATAGGGCAAATTCATGCACCAGATGATATTAGAATACTTGGGTTAACTGAGGTTAAAACGAATGATTTTTATCAAGGTAGAATTATTGACCATGATAGATTAAAAGCATCTATTAAACAGGCAATTCAAGAAGTAGAAGACATGGCAAATTGCCGTGTACACAGTGTTTGGCTAAGTTTGTCTACCCCCCAGTTATTAAGTAAAAATAGTTCTGGTACAGTAAATTTAGGGGAAGACCCAATTTCCGTTAAAGATATTGTTGAAGCACTTGGTCAAGCCAAAGCGAGAGACTTACCGCACGATTATTACCTAATGCACCATATGCAGCAAGGTGTTTATATTAATAATGAGTCAATGGCTGTTGATAACCCAATTGGCACTTATGCCGATACTATGACAGTGATGTATCATCTAATGATGCTTCCTGTTGTTAGTTGTCGTAATATTGAAGATTTGTTTAGACCCGCTAATGTACGCATCGATCATATGATTTTTGATGCGATATCTAGCTCTGAATATGGATTGATTTCGGACGAAAAAGAGCAAGGTATTTGTTTTATTGATATTGGCGCCAGTACCACGAGTGTGTGTGTTTATAAAGATAATAAACTTATTTTCACCTCATGTTTGCCGTACGGTAGTAACCAAGTGACCATGGATATTTCAGCACACCTTGGCTTGTCTATGATAGAGGCTGAAAGCATTAAAAAAAGAAATGGTACGGTTGATATTCTAAGTATTGACCCTGCTAAATTTATTAATGTTAGCCGTGATGGTGCAGAAGATTTGACAGTTAATATGCATGAGCTAACCTTAATTATTGAAGCACGTTATCGAGAAATCTATAAAGAAGTATTTATTGAGTTAGATAATGCAAACTTACTGAACTTTATTAAGCGTGGCGTTGTATTAAGTGGTGGTGGCAGTATGATTAAGGGAATGGTTTCTTATTCAAAACGATTCTTAGGCGTTAATGTGATGCTTGCAAACACAAATGATGCAATAAATGTGGTTGATAATATTGATGATGAGAAGTTTCAGAAGATTAATGCATTAATGAAACAACCAGGTTTTAGAACAGCGTTTGGTACTTTATTGTATAGTCAGAGTGAAGATTTTCGCCACAATGAGCACAGCTCCCCGGATGCATTATATACAAGTAGTAAAGCAAAAGGCTTTAGTAATGCCTTGAAAAGGCTGAATGAGTTTTTGAAACAGTGGTTATAAGTGATGCAAGCTTTATATTAAGAAAATCGCAAAATATTTAAGTGATTTTATAATCAAAAGTCTTTATAATCGTAAAGAGAATTAATACGTTAAATTAATAAATTATTGAGTAATGGAGTGACACATATGTCAAAGTTTACCATGTCAGATGAAACACAAGAAATATCTAATGGCAATGCACGTTTTACAGTAATTGGTGTTGGCGGTGGCGGTGGTAACGCTGTAGAGCACATGGTAAAACAAGGTGTTAAGGGCGTTACTTTTGTGTGTGCAAATACAGATAAACAAGCACTTGATACATTGACTGCGCCTCAAAAATTGCAATTGGGGGCAGAAACTAACCGTGGTTTAGGAGCAGGTGCTAATCCAGAAGTTGGTCGTGAAGCAGCTGAAAGTGAAGAAGCTGCAATTCGTAAACTGTTAGAAAATACTGATATGGTATTTATTACTGCTGGTATGGGTGGTGGTACAGGTACAGGTGCTGCTCCTGTCATTGCTCGTGTTGCAAAAGAGATGGAAATATTAACAGTAGGGGTTGTAACAACACCATTTAAATTTGAAGGCGGTAAGCGTATGAAGGCTGCAAAAGCAGGTATCGAACAGCTAACCAACTTTGTAGATTCTATTATTACTATTCCTAATGATAAAGTGCTTAGTGTTTATGGTAATATTTCAATGCAAGATGCATTTAAAAAAGCAGATGATGTGTTATTAAACGCCGTAAAAGGGATTGCAGAAACAATCACGATGCCTGGACTTATCAACATTGACTTTGAAGATATCCAAACAGCAATGAGATCTCGTGGTCATGCTATGATGGGTATTGGGCGTGCGAGTGGTGATGATCGAGCCCGCCAATCAACCATTAAAGCAATTAAGTCTCCTCTATTAGATGATTTACGTTTAGAAAACGCAAAAGGTCTATTAGTGAATGTTGTTGCATCATCTTCATTAACTTTGTCAGAGTTTCATGAAATTAGTGAAATTGTTTCTAGTATAATAGATGAAGACGAAGCAGATATTTTTTATGGTTCTGTTTTAGACGAAGACATGGGTGATGATTTAGGTATTACGGTCATTGCGACTGGGTTGTCACTTGATGAGCGTCCTAAAGATCCTATGCAAAATGTGTTGGCAGCCAACAGCGATCAAGGTATTGATCCGAAAATGCATACAACAGCATTGAGTAGCCAAAAAAAGAGCCAGTCTCCATTGTACCAAGATGAAGTAGATGGGAATGTGAATACAGTATCAGCACAGCCACGTAATGTAAATAGTGTTAGTATTACAGACTATTTGCGTAGTCAACAAAAAAAATAACTGTTTTTGGTAGTAAAAGACCAGCTGAAAAGTTGGTCTTTTTTTTATGATTTTGTGAAATAAAATGTTACAATATTTGCATTAAAACCTTTATTTCATTTAAATTCATTTTCTGAGTAAATTATGAAACAAAAAACTATCAAAGCGGCTATAACTTCAACAGGCATTGGCTTACATAGTGGTAAAGAAGTCACTTTATCTTTTTTGCCAGCACCAGTTAATCATGGCGTTGTTTTTCAGCGTACTGATATGCAAAATCAGCCTTTTGTCCCAGCAAGTGGTGAATTAGTGCATGATACTATGATGTCTTCAAACCTTATAAATAATGGTGTATCAGTTGGTACGGTTGAGCATGTGTTAAGTGCTATCGCTGGGTTAGAAATTGATAATTTAATTGTGCAAGTTTCTGCTGCTGAAATGCCTATTATGGATGGTAGTGCTGCTGAGTTTGTTAAACTATTATTAGAAGCAGGTATTGAAGAACAAACCGCCAATAAAAAGTATTTACGTATTAAAAAACTGGTAAGGGTAGAAGAAGAAGATAAATGGGCACAATTTACTCCATTAGATGGTTATCAGTTGCATTTTGAAATTGACTTTAATCACCCTGCTATTAAAAAAACAGGACAGCAAGCAGGTTTGATCATGACCCCAGAAAATTATATCAATCAATTAAGCCATGCACGCACCTTTGGTTTTTTAAAAGATATTGAATTCTTAAAGCAAAATAACCTAGCTTTGGGTGGTAACTTGGATAATGCTATTGTATTAACCGATGATGAGATTATGAATAAAGAGGGCTTAAGATTTGATGATGAGTTTGTTCGTCACAAAATTTTAGATGCGGTAGGTGATTTATTTTTGATTGGCTATCCGCTAAAGGCAAAATTTGAAGCCTATAAATCTGGTCATGGATTAAATAACAAATTAATTAGAGCGGTTTTAGCAAACACTGATAATTATGAAATTATAGAATAATTGTTTAAAAAATAAACAATAACTTTTTTTCTTTTAAAAAAAATTTATATAAAAAAAAATTATAGAAAAATATCTAGAAATTTTCTAGTAATATTAAATATTTTGAAACATTTACTAAAATATTGATCTGTTTAGTAATATTTATTTCTTAGGGTAAGCAATAAGCCAATAATAGCAAGGCTTTAGAGGTAGCTTATTAAAATTAACCTAATTTAATAAGATATTGTTAGGGCGGAATAGTAGGTTAAGCACTCAATTTATTTACATAAATTTACAAAACTCTGTAACATTAGGTCAGTTAAGTGAGCATCAGTAACTGTTAAAACCTAGGTAGATGGGTGTGACAATCTTATAAAAGCTATGTTATAGTCGCAAAAGTTTTTGGATAAGCTTTTGTAATATAAAGTTTAATATTAGCGATAACAAAGCAATATTTACTAGGTAACTTTTTTTTTGTAAAGCTTGTTATCTTGTAAAGCTTGGTAGGTTTGTCACAATTATTTTGAGTGTTAGGATATCTTGAAATAGTACTGACTGTGTTTGTAGCTCATGGAGATATTGACTTTGCATATAGCGCATGTGGTTAGCAACTGTAGTTGAAGTGACAGAGACAGTTAACTCTGTGCTTGTAAACTTGACCACTTGACAGTTTTGTACAATATCTTGTGGTAAGCCTACCAGGGCATCATCAAGTACCGTTTTAAACTCATTAGTAGCAAGTTGCAGTTTTTTAAGGTGCGATGTGATATTGTTTGGCAACCTGTATCCAGCTTCTCGTTGCTTGTCAACTAGGTTACCAAATTGGTTTGTAAATTTATGCTGTGTTAGGTTAGATTGTTGGCTCATATTAATCCAAAAAAGTACTTAAAGGTCATACCTTTATATAGTATAAGATGAAGTGGTTATTTTTTTTGTTAAATTTTAGTAAAAGTTTTTATAGGCGAGTTATGAAAAAAATCTTATTAATGATTACTGCACTGGGATTAACTACCTCACATACTAGTGCAACAAGTATCCAACCAAACTCTCAGGCGATAGATGATTTGGTTGCAGATTTAGAAGGTTGGAATACTGTAAGAGCAAAACAGTTGGGTTCACAAATTAAGAGCGAGGCTCTTTCAGATGACCTTTACAGCGAGATTCAATCTCGCTTAAATGATGAAAACGTAGCTGTAGCGAGGGCAGAAGCTACTCGTCAAGCATTCTTAGATACAGATGCTGCAACTCGTAAATCATTGGTATCATCAGAAATAGCCCCTGTTTATAATGGGGGTGGTGGTGGCTCTTCTAAACTAACCAGTCGTTCTGCACCAGTTATTGCTGCTAAAAGGGCATCTCGTTCAGCTCGCTCTCGTTCACTTGGGTTATGTGCAAAATATGTACGTATTGCACTACAATCGGCAGGCTATAAGTTTACGCCAAACCCATCGGCATACCAGTACGCAACTCGTGGCACATTGGCAAAAGCAGGTTTTGCTAAAATTAGTAATAATGCTAAACCTCAAATAGGTGATGTTGTTGTTATTAGTCGCTCACGTAAGAATCCACATGGTCATATTGCCATTTATGATGGACGAAATTGGGTGTCTGATTTCCGTCAAAAACGCAAGAGTCCATATCGTGAATATTATAGCTATACTACTTGGCGTGATGCGCGTTATCTAAATGATGCTTCAAATCGTGGTACATATTTAGCATTAAATGATTAGGTTTTTATCTATTAAAAATTAGATTTACTAAAAAGCTCAGCTAAAAGGCTGAGTTTTTTGTGTCAAAATTTTGTTGTTAACTATTGTTGGATAGGCGAATTTTGAATAATAGAAGATTAACTAGAAATATTAATCCAAAATTTTTGGTTATGAAAATCAGCAGGCAATGCATGCTCTTTGGCAAAAAATAAAGGCAATTTATTATCTTTTAAATATAAAATCAGGGTGGGGTTAAAAATATTTGCAGATTGTAGGTTGTTGGGTAAGCTGTTAATATCAAATACAAAAGTACGTTGATAGGGAGTGTTTTGTTTTTGCCATTCAATATTAGCATTTTTTGTTGAGTTGATTGTTAATGCTCTAGGTGGCATGCGTTTGGGATTGCGGTAGCTATCAAAGTGATAAATGGCAAAATATCCTTTAGGACTGGCGTTGATTTCGACGTATTCAGCATGCTTGCTACTTCCAATAAAACATTCTAAACATGTGTTTTCCCACAAAAAATCTTTTTGCTGCATGCAGTTACCATCTAATGAATGCCATATCACATCATTTTGTAGTTTTAAAGGTATTAAAATATTAAAGCTCACTTCAAGTAAGTGCCCAACTATTTTAAGGCTAGCCGTAATTTTTATCTTTTTTATAAGATCAATAAGCGTGTTTGACTTTAAATCAAGCAGTGACTCTGTTGCTATTTTTAATACAAAGTTTTGTTGCATTGGCAGCTACTTATGATAGTGCTTAATATGTATGACGCACTATATTTGATAAGTTTGGGTTGGCATCAGGGTTTTTACGTAATAATAATCCCATACGACCAATAGTATGCACCATTTTTGAATGGGTTACTTTGGCAAGCTCATTTGCCATTTGTTCACGCTCATCTTTACTACCAGCTGGCAGGCGTATTTTAATGAGTTCGTGGTCGTTTAAGGCACGGTCAGTTTCATCAATAATGTTTTGAGTTAGCCCTTTGCTACCAATGGTCACGATTGGCTTTAGGTGATGACCAATGCCTCGTAAGCGTTTGATGGTTTCGTTATCAAGTTGCATACAGTACCTTATTTTTTGATAAATGATTGGATGAATCGTAAAAACTCATTATAAAATATCTTGGTTTTTTTTGATATAAACATTTGCTCTTCAAGCGATTTAATCAGCAAAAAATGATAGAATTAATCATGTTTTTTATTAAGGTAGGCAATCATATTGGCAACTCGTATTACCAACAAAAAATTATCTAAAAGCAGTAAAGCGTGGATGAAAGAACATCTTGACGACCATTATGTTAAACAGGCACATAAAGACGGTTATCGCGCACGTGCAGCATATAAGTTGATTGAAATAAATGAAAAAAGCAAGCTTATCAAATCAGGGATGACAGTCGTCGATTTAGGCAGTGCCCCTGGGAGTTGGTCACAGGTTGCTGGGCGTATTGTGGGTGATAAAGGTGTGGTGATTGCCTCTGATATTTTGCCGATGGATAAGCTTGAAAATGTAACCTTTATTCAGGGTGACTTTCGTGAACAACATGTTTTTGACAAAATTATGGCAGAGGTTGCTGGGCGTCAGGTAGATGTCGTATTATCTGATATGGCACCTAATACTTCTGGTAATAAAGTGGTTGATCAACCTCGTATGATTTACCTGTGTGAACTGGCAGTTGACTTTGCATTAAATGTTTTACCAAAAGGTGGTGCTTTAATCATGAAAATGTTTGAGGGGGAGGGCTCGCAGGCGTTGCGTCAACAAATACAACAACAATTTACAAAAGTTAAAAGTATAAAACCTGCGGCATCACGTGCCCGAAGTAAAGAGATATTTTGGATAGCAATTAAATAGTAAACCTTTAGACTAGCAGTCATTCAAAAAATTTGTCTAAAAAATCAATAGAATTTATCTAAATGGGCTTGAATTTTTTAAAATAAATACTCATATCATGGTATATTAGTAACTATTTTTGATACCCATATTTTTATACCCATACTGTTTTATCGGCAGCGATGGGTTTGCCTATACCGTAAAGGATGGAAAAGCTTGTGAGCGATATGCTAAAAAAAGTCTTGCTTTGGCTTGTTGTCATAGGGACTGTTGTACTTATTTTCAGTGGTTTTGACAAATCGACAAAGTCAGATTCACTTAATTATTCTGAATTTGTGACTGCTGTGGCAGATAATCAAATCAGTAGCGTTAAAATTGATGGTGAAAAAATCACTGGTGAAAAGAAAAATGGATCGGAGTTTTCTACTATCCGCCCAGACGTGACTGATGATGAGCTTATGCCAATGTTGCGTGAACATAAAGTGACAGTAGAAGGTGCCGCACCAGAGCGTCAAAGCATATTGATGCAACTATTGATTGCTAGCTTCCCAATCTTGTTAATTATTGGCTTGTTCATGTTGTTTATGCGCAATATGCAAGGCGGTGTTGGCGGTGGCGGTGGTCGCAACCCAATGAGCTTTGGTAAATCAAAAGCTAAAATGTTGGGCGAAGATGACATTAAAGTAACTTTTGCAGATGTGGCAGGTTGTGAAGAGGCGAAGCATGAAGTTGTAGAGATTGTTGATTTTTTACGTGATCCAAGCAAGTTCACTAAACTGGGTGCAACGATACCACGTGGTGTATTAATGGTTGGACCGCCGGGTACAGGTAAAACCCTGCTGGCAAAAGCGATTGCTGGCGAGGCAAAAGTACCGTTTTTTACCATCTCAGGTTCTGATTTTGTAGAAATGTTTGTCGGTGTTGGTGCGTCTCGTGTGCGTGACATGTTTGACCAAGCTAAAAAGAATGCACCTTGCATTATCTTTATTGATGAAATTGATGCCGTTGGGCGTCACCGTGGATCTGGCATGGGGGGCGGGCATGATGAGCGTGAGCAAACACTTAACCAACTATTAGTAGAAATGGATGGTTTTGAAGGTAATGATGGCGTGATTGTTATTGCCGCTACTAACCGTGCAGACGTGCTAGATAAAGCATTACTTCGTCCTGGACGTTTTGACCGTCAGGTGCAAGTTGGTTTGCCAGATATTAAAGGGCGTGAGCAAATTCTTAATGTACACCTTAAAAAGCTACCAGCAACGGCTGGTGTGGATGCCAGCGTGTTGGCACGAGGCACACCAGGGTTTAGTGGTGCACAACTTGCCAATCTTGTTAACGAAGCCGCTTTATTTGCCGCTCGCCATAACAAAAAAAGTGTTGACATGCACGACTTTGAAGAAGCCAAAGATAAGCTGTATATGGGTCCTGCTCGCAAGTCGCTTGTTTTGCGTGAAGAAGAACGATTATCAACTGCTTATCACGAGGCAGGGCATGCTTTAGTTGCTGAGCTATTGCCAGATACTGACCCTGTGCATAAAGTAACGATTATGCCACGTGGTTTTGCTTTGGGCGTTACTTGGCAGTTACCTGAGTATGATCAGACCAGCCAAAATAAAAAAGATTTATTGAATAATATCGCCGTATTGTTTGGCGGGCGAATTGCAGAAGAGGTTTTTGTCAATCAAAAATCAACTGGTGCTTCTAATGACTTTGAGCGTGCAACTAAATTAGCTCGTGCAATGGTAACTAAGTATGGCATGTCTGATGCCATGGGTATCATGGTTTATGAAGACGATGACAGCTCTCAAGGTTATTTTAGTAGTAGCTCTCGTACAATTTCTGAGGCAACTCAACAAAAAGTTGATGAAGAAGTACGCCGTATTTTGGAGCAACAATATGATGTGGCACGCACTTTGATTGAAGAAAACAAAGATAAAATGCACGTAATGGCAGATGCCTTGATGAAGTGGGAAACTATCGATAGAGACCAAGTATTAGATATCATGAATGGTTTAGAACCACGTGAACCCAAAGACTATCAAGTTAAAGATGTGACCCCAAGCAATAAAGGCAAGGATAATGGTTCTAGCCAATTGCCACCACCGCTACCAGCGATGTAATGATTGCTAGTTTATTGTTAAAGCCCTTATCAAAATGGATAGGGGCTTTTTTGTCCGTGTTATAATAGTGGCTGCAATTTAATTAATTAGTGTTAAGTGATAAGTACCCTGATGAAACTCATAACATTACCTGCCTATAAAATTACCTATCATGATAAAACGCTGGATTTAAGTACGCCTCATATTATGGGTATTTTAAATGTCACGCCAGATTCTTTTTCTGATGGTGGTGAGTTTGTCAATATTAAAAATGCAGTTAGCCATGCCAAGCAAATGATTGCTGAAGGTGCTAGTATCATTGATATTGGTGGCGAGTCAACACGCCCAAATGCAAACAAAGTGAGTATAGAAGAAGAGCTACAAAGAGTATTGCCGGTTATTAAAGCATTAAGAGCAGCACTTGGCAAAGAGGTTTGGCTATCTATTGATACCAGTAACCCTAAGGTTATGCAACAAGCTGTCGAAGCAGGTGCAGACATTGTTAATGATGTGCGTGCTTTAAAACGTAAAGGTGCAGCTAAAATAGTTTCGGCACTTAAAGTGCCTGTTATCCTCATGCATATGCGAGGCGAACCAACCACCATGAATGAGCTTGCAAATTATGATAATGTTATGCAAGCGATTAAATTAGAGTTAACTGAACGCATTAATTTTGCACTTTCAGCGGGTATCAACCAGCAAAATATTATCATAGATGCTGGGTTTGGTTTTGCAAAAAATTATGAGCACCATTGTAAGATGCTTAGTAGCTTTAGTGAATTTACAGATATGGGCTATCCTCTTATGTTTGCGGTGTCTCGTAAACGGTTTTTAGGTGAAGTTTTAAGTAATAGTAATGTACCTGCATTCATGCAGCATGAGATAAAAGATAGAGATCCTGTAGGTATGGCCGCCGCATTGTTAGCAGTACAGCAAGGTGCCAGTATTGTACGAACCCATAATGTAGGCATGACAAAACAAGCATTGAGTTTGTGGCAACAGTTATAACTTATATCACTTAGTTGCTAGTTATTTAAGCTATCAAGTTTTTGACATTAACCATGAGGAGCAAGCCATGAGCGAGCATAACAAAATAGAACCAACATTGGAACAACGCCGTATCATATATCAAGCACGCAGGGGATTAAAGGAATTGGACGTATTTATTGATCCTTATGTGAGACAAAGGTTTCTTACTGCTAATGAAGATGAGCAAGCGACATTTGCAAAACTACTTACCTTTGAAGACCCAGACCTGCTAGATTTTTTTATGAATCAACAAACCCCTGATGATGAAAAAATAGTTGAATTAATTAACATAATGAAGCAACTAGTTTTAGCTTAATTACTGTTATTTTAAGATAACCAAGCAACCCTATTTAAATGATAAGGCAACAATCAAATACTAAAATGGAAACTTTTAACCCATGGCGATTGGATACACCACTTAAAAGAAACAGTAAGTTTAAATGGCTAATGATAAGTTGCTGGTTAGCGATGTTGTTATTGATGGTACTGATTTTTAGGTTAGTTTGGTGGCAAGCTGCTATGGTAATAATTAGTAGCTTTTTGTCGATTATTTTGACCAGTTGTTGGCATCATCCAGTTATTCACTTAACTCAGCCAAATATTGATAATAAAGACAAACTTTGGCAAATATATATTGGACATAAAAATCAAAACCAGTTTTTATCAACCTTTTTAAGGTTTACAAAAAACCGATATGATAGTCATCAACAGGTTAATGACAGAATAATGTGGCAGGGTGATTTGTCTTATGCCAAAGATTTTGGTTATTGGGTTTTGTTAAGGTTTCAAATTGTTGAGCCTTTTGCCAAACCTTTAACACTGGTAGTTTTTAAAGACCAGATAGAAGCAATGTTATCAACAGATATTAATTATGATAAAAACCATGATAGCTGGCGGTTGCTTAAGACCATAGCACGTTTAAATAAATAAAATACATAAAACGTGATTAGTTTTGTTATAGTGACAATGTGGTTATCAAATTTTACAAGAAAAGGAAATAATTTTTATGAGCAGTTTATTAGGTAACTTAATTACACAAGTCGCAACCAGTGCATTAACTAAGGATGCACCGCAACAATCACTTAACCCAGGTGGTGATCTTGGCAGTATTTTAGGCAATGTTTTAGGTAATACGATGGGTACACAGCAAAATAATCAATTTGGTTTGGATGATGTGTTAGGGCAGGTGCTTGGTGCTCAGCAAGTGAATACAAACACGGGTGGTGGTTTAGGCTCAATTTTAGACAGTGTACTTGGTAATAAACAGAGTTCTGGTCAGGGCATGTTGCTTGCCGTATTGCTACCAATGATTTTAAATTGGGTACAAAGTAATGGGGGTTTATCTGGTGCATTGGCTAAAATTCAGGGCATGGGTATGCAACAGCAGGTTGGTTCTTGGATGAGTACCAATCAGTCTAATAGCAACCTAAGTTTAGAACAAGTTGGTCAATTATTTGGTCGCAATGAGATTAGCCAAGTTTCACAACAAACTGGGGCTAACGAAAACATGGTGATGCAAGGTATTGCTGAATTATTGCCAGAGGTAATGAACCAGCTAACCCCTCAGGGCGGTATGCAAGCTGAATCTCAGGCTAATCAAGAAATTGGTGATATTCTTGCTCAACTGGCTGGTGGTATGATGCGTTAATATGACTGTTAGCGGATTTAGCATAAAAATCCATGATTATTGTCATGGGTTTGATTTTTTTAAACTATCTAATTTTTTAAACTATCTAAATTGTATTTTAGGGCTTCAAAACAAATAACTGTTTTAAAGCCACGATATTGCAAAAACCTAAGTTGTTTTGCTTTTTCTTTTTGTGAGGTGGGGATTTGGTTACCATACTTTTTAACTCTAGCTGCCACAGCTAAAGATAACCAATCAACTTTATCTTCATTATTATCTATAAAGTCGGCAAATTCATCAGACTCGGCGTTTGCCATGTCGATAAGCTCATCAATGTTGCTGGGTAATTCTAGCTGACGTTGATAAAAATCTTGTTCAATACGTCTGCGTCCACGCCCTTTTCGAATGCCTTCACGGATGAGCATAAGGGCAGTACGCATCTCACTTTGATAGCCCTTTTCGGCAAATTCAGTAAGTAAGGCATCAATCTTGTCAGGATCTTGATTTTTTGCCAGTAGTTTGTTTTTTAATTCATTTGCAGAGTGCTCTCTAACTGATAAATAGTAGAATGCTAGCCAACGTAATCGGCTATTTGACTTTATTTCGTCTATTTCTGTTTGGCGTTGTTTAGGTGTTTTTAGCTCGTTTTGTAGCTTTGGCGTTAAGTTATCTAATGGATTACTGTTAGTTGAGCTAGCGTGATTACTAATATCTTGGTTTTTTATCTCTTGTAAGATGGACTTTATATCTATTTTTTTAGCGGGTTCTGGTGTTGGCTGAGATTTAGAGGGTGTTATTAAAGGATGATGAGCAAGTTGGGTTTTTTTGTATTGGTTAGTGGCAGGCGTTTTTTGATAAGGTTTATTATAAGCTTTACGTTTGTTATAAAATGTTTTTTTATTTTGTCCATGTGTCGCAGAGGTAGAATCTGCGTTTTTAAAAAACGTTGTGGTTAAAGGTTCACTTGATTTGTTGTCACCACTGTTATTGCGATTATTAGTTTTGATGTTGTTTTCTGCAAGAATGTCGGCAAGTGTTTTAATTTGCATGGTGGTTTTATTTAAAGTAAATAGGGTATCTTAAAAATGGTTAAATGGGTTATAGGTTTTAAAAGACTAATCTTGCCTATAATTAACTCTGCCTATCAATTATCTGCCTATTAGTTAATAGGCGAATAGGCAGAGTTAAGACGTTAGATTTTTAGCCTTGTTGTGGTGCTAAGTCCTGAGTATCACTGTCTGCTTTTGGTATGTTATGATTTAGCTTTTCTGCACGGATTTTATCTTCAATTTCTTGAGCAATTTCTGGATTTTCTGCTAAATACTTAACTGAATTTGCTTTACCCTGCCCAATTTTATCATCGTTATAGCTGTACCAAGCACCTGCTTTACCAACCAAGCCCATATCGACCCCAAGGTCTATCACCTCGGCAAGGTGGTTTGTGCCAGAACCATAGGTGATTTCAAATTCTGCTTGGCGGAACGGTGGTGCCATTTTGTTTTTGATAACTTTAACACGTGTTTGGTTGCCCACAATTTCATCACCTTCTTTAATAGCACCAATCCGGCGGATATCCATGCGTACAGAAGCATAGAATTTAAGGGCATTACCACCTGTTGTGGTTTCTGGGCTACCAAACATAACGCCAATTTTCATACGGATTTGGTTAATAAACACGACCATACAGTTAGAACGTTTGGCATTACCTGTAATTTTACGCAAGGCTTGGCTCATTAGACGTGCTTGCAAGCCCATGTGCGAATCACCCATTTCGCCTTCAATTTCTGCTCTTGGGGTTAATGCCGCAACCGAGTCAACTACAATCATGTCAATCGCCCCAGAGCGTACTAGCATGTCGGTAATTTCTAGAGCTTGCTCCCCATTATCAGGTTGAGAAACAAGCAACGCATCGGTATCCACTCCCAGTTTACGGGCATAAATTGGGTCTAAGGCGTGTTCGGCATCAATAAAAGCACAAGTACCTCCTGCTTTTTGGCATTCTGCGATGGCTTGTAAGGTTAGGGTAGTTTTTCCTGAGCTTTCTGGACCATAAATTTCTATAATACGCCCTTTGGGCAAACCACCAATACCCAAAGCAATGTCCAAACCAAGGGAACCAGTAGAAACGACGTCAACATCTAAGGCAACTGAGTCATCCCCTAGGTGCATGATGGTGTTTTTACCAAACTGTTTTTCAATTTGCCCTAAGGCAGCTTTAAGTGCTTTTTCTTTATTTGCATCCATGTTGGCTCCAAACCTAAAAATATAAAATCATAGTGTTGTTATAGTAACAGAAATTTTTTATAAAATCAGGTAATAAAAAACCTATACGACTGATATTGTCGCATAGGTTTGGTCATTGATATGAAGTGACAAAATGGTTAAACTTTGTTGATTAGGGTCTTGCCAAGTTAAGCAACTCATTGGTTGTTGAGTAAAAATCACCACCCATTTTGCCAACACTATCTAAAGCTTTTTGATTAATGATGCCATTGTTTAGCAAGGTGTCATTTACATAAATATTTTTAACATCAAGTAAAACAAGACTACCACCTGCTGGCTTGGTGTTAATATTAATGACATCTCTAAGGGTACATTCGTACCTTATTGGCGAATCTTTAACAGATAAAGGTGCAACGCTGTGGCTTGGGCAAGTACTAATATTTGCAAAGTCAAATTCACTTTCACTAGGTGGTAGTGCTTTGCAAGATAGGTTCATTTGCTCTAATAGTTTTGAGTTAACAATGTGGACAACGCACTCTTTTGTATCTAATAAATTACCTAGAGTGTCTTTATTTGAGCCAGATTTTTGCATGATTTGAGTAAAGCATAAAACTGGGGGATTAGTGCTGGCGACAGTAAAAAATGAGTAGGGTGCAATGTTGTTAATACCATCAATTGATAGAGTGCTAATCCATGCAATAGGGCGGGGGGTAATGCCACCAACGAGTATTTTTTGCATGCTTTGGTTGTCTAGCTTGTCAGGGTCAAAAATCATGGTTACTCCTTTTTATTAAATAACTTAACACTATCTGATCTGTAACGTGTTTTTTGTATTATGGATGAATAGGATATACAGTAATAGTTTATGTGATTATATAGTGTTGAAAGTAAAGCTTAAAGTGCATTTATATAAAAAAACACCACCGTATAGTCATACTGTGATGTTTTGATTGATATTAATTTTTAGTGATGATTAACGTTTAGCTTCTCAATGCTTTTTTAGATTTAGTAGTATCTACCGTTACCTTTTTAGGTTTTATTGGTTTTGGCATTTCTACCAAAGCGGCTTTTAAAACTTCATCAATGGTAGAAACAGGCTTAATGGTTAAACCTTCTTTCACATGTTCTGGTATTTCTGCTAAGTCTCGTTCATTTGATTCAGGAATCAATACCAGCTTAATGCCGCCACGGTGTGCTGCCAACAGTTTTTCTTTTAAGCCACCAATTCGCAATACTTGCCCACGCAAAGTGACTTCACCTGTCATGGCGATATCTGGGCGTATGGCAATGTTAGTCATTGCAGAAACCAATGCGGTTGTTAACGCAATACCCGCAGATGGCCCATCTTTAGGGGTTGCCCCTTCTGGCATATGAACATGTACATCGGTTGATTTAATTTTGTCGTAGTCAATACCAAATAGTTCACCACGAGAGCGAACAACGCTCATTGCTGCTTTAATTGACTCTTTCATCACATCGCCTAGTGAGCCAGTATAGACAAAATCACCTTTGCCAGGCATGGTAATGGTCTCAATGGTTAATAGCTCGCCGCCAACAGATGTCCATGCCAAACCAGTGATTCGCCCAACTTCTGGTTTTTCTTCTGCCAAACCATAGTCGTATTTATGGACACCTAGATAGTCGGCAATATTACCTGCATTAACAGTGGTCAGCAGTCTATCCTGTTTTTTAGGGGTGCGTTTGCCATGTTTTTCAACCAGCCCACGCACAACCTTACGGCTAATTTTGTTGACTTCTCTTTCTAAGTTACGTACGCCTGCTTCGCGCGTGTATCGTTGAACAATACTTTGCAAAGCATCTTTGGTTATTGTTAACTCGCCTGCTTTTAAGCCGTTTTCTTTTATGGCACGTGGTACTAAATATTGTTCGGCAATGGCTATTTTTTCATCTTCGGTATAACCAGGCAAAGTAATAACTTCCATACGATCAAGTAGGGCGGGTGGTATGTTCATACTATTTGCCGTACAAATAAACATCACTTGTGACAGGTCTAAGTCCATATCTAAGTAATGGTCATTAAAGCTGTTATTTTGCGAAGGGTCTAATACTTCAAGTAGTGCAGAAGCTGGGTCACCTCTAAAATCTTGTGCCATTTTGTCAATTTCATCAAGCAAAAACAGCGGGTTATTAACCTCAACTTTTGCTAATGATTGTACAATTTTGCCAGGCATAGCACCAATATAAGTACGGCGATGCCCACGGATTTCTGCTTCATCACGTACGCCACCAAGTGCCATGCGTACAAACTTACGTCCTGTGGCATGGGCAATAGACTCACCTAATGAGGTTTTACCAACACCAGGAGGACCGACTAAGCAAAGGATTGGTCCTTTAATTTTTTTAACACGCGATTGTACTGCTAAATATTCTAAAATGCGGTCTTTAACATCATCTAGCCCATAATGGTCGGAGTCTAAAGTTTTTTTGGCTTTAGATAATTGTATGGTTACTTTGCTAGATTTTCTCCATGGCGTGTCTAAAATCCATTCAATATAGTTGCGTACTACAGATGATTCTGATGATGCAGGTGGCATCATTTTAAGTTTTTTAAACTCTTGTTCGGCTTTTTTACGTACATCATCTGGTAAGTCGGCATCTTTTAAGCGTTGCTCTAACTCACTTAGGTCATCTTCGCTGTCAAACAGAACGCCATCGTTCATGTTGTTCAGCTCATTTTTAATCGCCTTCATTTTTTCATTTAAAAAATATTCGCGCTGGTTGTCTTCCATTTGTTTGCGTACGGCGTCTTGGATTTCTTGCTCAATATTTTGCTCTGCACTTTGTTTTACTAGATATTCGGTTAAGGTGTTAATATGTTTACTTAGGTCATCTGTTTCTAAAAATTGCTGTTTAACATTTAAATCCATAGAAACACGTGTGGAAATAAAAAAAATCAATTCTTGCAAATCTTCAATGCGTTCGGCAACTCTGACAAGTTCACGGGAGTTTCGTAAACGAGCATTTGCATAGTCATGAAATAATCCTAGTAATGCTTTTTTGGTGTTTTCAATTTGGTTATCATCCATGGGTATTGATAAGTCGCTACGTTCAAAGTTAGCCATGATTAAATGCTCATGGTCAATCACTTCATCAACGCGTGCTCTAAATTCACCTTCAATCAATACTTTAATACAGTTTTCATCACTATCATGTGGCATGGTACTAATAATGCGAGCAATGGTGCCGTATTTGTAAAGGTTGTCTTGGCTGATGTCTTCGGTTATTGAGTCTTTTTGAGCAACAACCAAAATTTGGCTATTGTACTCATCTTGAGCCAACTCAATTGCTTTGATAGAGGGAGTACGCCCAACAAATAAGGCAATTTGCATGTGTGGGTAAACCACAACATCCCGCAAGGCAAGTAGTGGCAAATGAGTGGGGTTAGTGGCTTGTGTTTCTTCTTTTTGAGCGTTTTGCTCATCAATATTTAATTTGTTATCTGGTAAATCTGACATTTATTAACAACCCTATCCAGTTATGTTTTCAAATAATTTTTTAATACACTAGTATGTAAATGGAGTTGGTCGATAAAAAATGCAAGTTTTGTAGGCAAATTATTGTGATTTAGTAAAATTAACTTTTTGACTCGGGGTAATTGCTATATCCATTGGTACATCCCAAGGCTGTCTATTTAACTTTTCTATTAACTGAAAGTCATAGCACCAAGCGATTTTGATTGGTTTTTTTAGGTTAAAGCGATGTGCTTTAGCCAAAGTTGCGTCATAAAAACCACCACCCATACCAAGGCGAGTGCCAACTGTATCGACAGCGACTAAGGGACAAAAAATGGCATCCAATTGTTCTGCCCAATATTTAGTCCTATGACGATGCTGCTTCATCCCTAGTTGGTGCTCATAAGTGGGTAAGGTGATGAGTTTTTTTCGGTTAAGTGTCGCAAACCTTAATTGTTTGTTATATTGCCCCAATGCACCAACTATTGGTAAAAAAGGTATAAACCCCATACGCCAACACCAGTTTAAAATAGGCTGGGTAGGCAGCTCACCAAAACTATTATAATAAATACCAACTTTGGCATTGTTTGGTAATATCCCTCGTAATTTATATAAGTGCAGACTTGCTTGCTGGGCAAAATTTTGCTGTTGATGTGCCGATAGGGCTTGTCGCTGGCGAGTGAGGCACTGGCGATTGACAGATAAACTTGATTGTATGTTCATGTAAAATAAGTTAAATGTATAAAAAGATTATTGTTAAAAATAACGCCTATAAGTGCTAAAATGTTTATTGAACTCTAGAATATATCTATTACTAGGGTAATGTAAAGGCTTGCATTTGGGTAAAGTGAGCCAGAAAAAAGTATAAATCATCTAATCTACTAAGGGAACCGTTATGACAACTCGTATTGAAAAAGACACCATGGGTGAAATGCACGTGCCAGCAGAAGCGTATTGGGGTGCTCAAACTCAGCGTAGCCGTGAAAACTTTAAAATTGGTGGCGAAACTTTACCACGCCCAATGATTGAAGCAATGGCATTGGTTAAAAAAGCGGCAGCTATTACTAATGCCGAGCTTGGTCGTATTGAGCAAAAACAACGAGACTTAATTATCCAAGCAGCCGATGAAGTCATTAATGGTGGACTGACTGACCAATTTCCATTAGTTGTTTGGCAAACAGGTTCTGGTACACAATCAAACATGAACATGAATGAGGTGCTTGCCAATCGTGCTAATGAAATTGCAGGTCAAGAACGTGGTTCATACACCCCAGTACATCCAAATGATCATGTTAACCATGCACAGTCGACTAATGACAGCTTTCCAACCGCGATTCGGGTGGCGGCAGCCCGTCAGATTAACAGCTTATTAATCCCTGCTGTAACTGCCTTGCGTGATACCATGAATGTTAAGGCGGAACAATTTAAAGATATTGTAAAGATTGGTCGTACGCATTTACAAGATGCAACTCCATTAACTTTGGGTCAAGAGTTTGGTGGATATGCTGCTCAACTAGATTTAGCACTTGTGCGTATTAACAATGCGTTGCAAGGTTTGTATCAATTACCACTTGGCGGTACTGCCGTGGGTACGGGTTTAAATTCACACCCTGATTACGCGGTTAAGGCAGCTGAACAACTGGCTGGTTTGACAGGTTTGCCATTTGTGACTGCGCCTAATAAGTTTGAAGCACTCGCAGCTCGTGATGCAGAAGTATTTGCGTCAGGTGCATTAAAAACTTTGGCTGCCAGCCTTAACAAAATAGCCAATGATGTGCGTTGGTTATCTTCTGGTCCTCGCTGTGGTATTGGTGAAATTAAAATTCCTGAAAATGAACCAGGCTCTTCGATTATGCCAGGCAAGGTCAACCCAACTCAGTCAGAAGCCATGACCATGGTGGTGGCTCAAGTGATGGGCAATGATACCACCATCAATTTAGCAGGTGCTTCTGGTAACTTTGAACTTAACGTATTTAAACCTGTAATTTGCTACAATCTCCTTCAGTCTATCAAGCTACTAGGGGATGCGTGTAATAGCTTTAATGATAATTGTGCGGTTGGTATCACGCCTGCAGAAGATAAAATTGACCATTATTTGCATGATTCGTTAATGCTAGTGACGGCATTGAACCGTTTTGTTGGCTATGAGAATGCAGCCAAAATTGCCAAAACAGCTTATAAAGAAAACAAAACATTGAAACAGGTAGCCGTTGAGCTTGAGTTAATGACTGAAGCTCAGTTTGATGAATGGGTCAAGCCAGAAGAAATGGTTAGCCCAAAATAAAAACTAGCTAACATTATTAAAGACTGTCAAAAGATTAAAGACTGCCAAAAGGTGGTCTTTTTTTATGACTGGTATGGTTGTTTATGGATTGACAGATAATGTTTCTAGTGTCATATTTACAATCATTCATTTTTACAATTATTCATTCAATATTAATGAAACAGTAAGTCGATAGCATAAAGGGAAATAAGATAATGGGTAAAATAACTGGCGAACAAGCTTTAGCAATGTTAAAAGAAGGTAATGACAGATACGTGGCAAGTTTAAGTGATAAAAGTGGGTTAATACAAACCAGCCCAAAACTTGTGTCGGTTGATGAGCAAAACCCTGTCGCTATTATTTTAGGTTGCTCGGATGCACGAGTGCCTGTTGAATTGGTTTTTGACCAAGGTTTGGGCGATTTATTTGTTATTCGTGTGGCGGGCAATGTGGTGGCACCTTCGCAAATTGGCTCTGTTGAATTTGCTGCAGAAAAATTTGGCACACGTCTTGTTGTGGTGCTTGGGCATAGCCATTGTGGAGCAGTGACTGCCTGTGTTGAGGCACTGATGAACCCGGAACAAAAACAATCGCCAAACATTCGTTCGATTGTGGATAGAATTAGCCCAAGTGTATATAACTTGCATGAGATTGCTGCAGCAACTGGTGAAGAAGTGGACACCAATATGCTTATTGACCGTTCGGTACGTGCCAATGTACGTATGTCGGTGAGTCAGCTAAAGCATGGTTCAAGTATTATTGAAGATATGGTTGATAGTGGTGAGTTGTTAGTTGTTGGTGCAGAGTATGACTTAAAAACAGGTGCAGTTAAGTTTTTGGATAACTAAGTTATACAACAACTAGGTTTAAAACAGGAATATGAATAACAGACAACAATTAAACAGTGTATTTAAATAAGCAGTGTATTTAAACAATGTATTAAGAATTAGGAGCAAATAGCTTGAATAACCCACCTGTAGAAAGTGAAGGCTTTATTTTTAACCATACGATGTTAAGAGTAAAAGACCCTGAAAAATCTTTGGCATTTTATACTAACATCTTAGGAATGACTTTGCTGCATATTAAACGCTTTCCACAAATGGCATTTGATTTGTATTTTTTAGCAAAACTAACAAAAGCAGAACGCAATAACTTACCAAAAGATGAGAAGGAATTAGTAATTTATACGTTTCGTCAGCGTGGCATTTTAGAACTTACCCATAATTATGGTACTGAGGAACAAGCCGATTTTTCCTACCATGATGGTAATCAACCACCACAAGGCTTTGGGCATATTTGTTTTAGTGTGCCTGATTATCAGGAAGCAATCGCATGGTTTGATGCCAACGGCGTTGAATATGTTAAACGCCCAGAAGATGGAAACATGCAAAACGTGGCGTTTATTAAGGATGTAGATGGGTATTGGATAGAAATTGTGCAGGCAGAAAATATGGTCTAATATCTTTTATCCGCTATTTTATAATGCACATGATGATAGCCATGCAAAATATGGCTATGCAGAAACTATTTTCAGCATAATATAGCAAGTCATGGATGATAGGGTGAGTTTACGATAAACTCAGCTTTCACCCTCTCAAAATTTATAAGACTTATCAATTGCTTAACATAAGCGGATTTTTTAAGAGTGTTGTGTTTAATAATGCGGTCTGGCAAGCTGCATTATCTATTTAGCTTTCCCTATATTTATTCAGCTTTGTATATACTGTGGCAACTTTGGCATCCAGCACCGACTGCAGCAAATGCGGTTTTAACATCATCAACATTGTGAGCGTTTTGTGCTACGTCATTTAGCCCTGCAGATACTGCCTTAAACATTTCTATTTGAGTCGCAAAACCTTCTTTATCATTCCAAACGGCTTCAGTAGCCCCACCAACCCCTGCTGATTGGTTATCAAAGTACTCCCATGATTTTTCTGAAGTTTCTGCTAAAAAAGCGGCTTCTTTTTTAAAGGTGATGGCATCAAACTTAGCTGGATTTTTAACCATATTATCCATCACACCCATCGCATCGTTTAAGTCATGCATGGTTGCTTGGCGTGCTTCTACAGGGTTTATGTTATTGGTTGAATCCTCATTTGCTGAAGTTGTGGTACTGTCTGGTGAGTCACCACAGGCGGTTAGTGCGAAGATAGATACAATCAATGTTGATGTGGCTAGCGTTTTTAGGCTGGCTAATGTATTCATTGTTTTATCCTTTTTTAATGTTTATTTTAGCTGAGCTATTATTTTTTAGCTTGGCTGCTACTTTGGCTATTACTTTTTAGCTATTACATAACCTGCTGTTAATAGCTGTTTATAATGGAGTAGATATTATTAACATATCAAAATTGGTGGTGAATGTCAGCTTGATTATTGTTGTTATGTGAAATAAATTTTGGTTGGTGGGCGAGAATAAAAGCAATGTTTTTAGATTAATCCTGTAGCCAATTTTTGGGTTTTAAATAATCATCTGTTAGCTCAAACTCGGGTGTGCCTTTTTTAGGTGTATAGCGATACGCCCAGCTGGCAAGTGGTGGCATGCTGACTAATATGGACTCGATGCGTCCATGACTTTGTAAGCCAAAAATGGTGCCACGATCGTAAACAAGGTTAAATTCTACATAACGTCCACGACGGTAAAGTTGGAAGTCACGTTGTGCTTGTGTGTAGGCGTTATTTTTTCGACGTTCAAAAATAGGGATAATGGCATCGATATAACCATTACCAACGGCTTGTATAAAATTAAAACAGGTATCAAAACGCCAGCCCATGCTTTGAGTATTGATATCATCAAAAAATAACCCACCAATGCCACGTTGTTCATCTCGATGTTTTAGATAAAAATAGTCATCACACCATTGTTTAAATTTGTGATAAACCGTTTTACCAAAAGGGTCACATAAATTGCGAGCAACCTCATGCCAATGTATACAATCTTCTTTAACTGGATAAAATGGGGTTAAATCAAAGCCGCCACCAAACCACCAAATTGGTTTTTCACCTTGCTTTTCTGCTACAAATAAGCGTACGTTGGCATGGCTAGTTGGGACGTGTGGATTGGTTGGGTGCACCACCAAAGATACCCCCAAGGCTTGTGCTTTACGCCCAGCTAATTTAGGATGACGTTCAGTTGCACTGGCAGGTAAGTGATCTATGTGAATGTGGCTAAACATCACACCTGCTTTTTCTATTACCTTACCATCAGTCAGCACACAAGAGCGACCACCACCATCTTTATCTGTGCCATTTGGGTCGCGTAACCAGTCATCAGCAATAAACTTTGCAGTGCCACCACCGTCTGTTTCTTGTGCTTCTAATGCTTGGCAAATGCGGGCTTGTAAGTCGATTAAAAAAGTACGGACGGTTTGGATTTGAGAAGATAAATTTTGATGCATGTTATTGATACTATAATAATGTCATAAATTAATTAAAAATGCGGGCATAAACACATATCAACTTTTGGTATGAGATATGTTGTGTGAGTTATCATCTATATCTTCATTCAATATATGCCCCATGCGGTCACGTTTTACACTTAAATAATCTGCATTATATCCATTTATACCAACCACAAGCGGGACACGTTCAGTAACTTCAATACCAAGGTCAGTTAAATATTTAATTTTGTTGGGGTTGTTGGTGAGTACTTTTACCTTATTGACAGCCACATGGTCTAGCATGGGTTTACACATTTCATAGGTACGAGCATCAGCAGGCAAACCAAGCATGAGATTAGCATCTAGGGTGTCATGTCCTTGGTCTTGTAAGGCATATGCTCTAATTTTGTTGACCAGCCCAATGCCACGACCCTCTTGACGTAAGTAAAGAATTGCACCACAACCATATTCTTGAATCATCTTCATGGCAGAGTTGAGCTGAGGCCCGCAATCACACTTAAGAGAGTTAAAAGCATCACCCGTTAAACACTCACTATGGATGCGAATAAGTGGTGTTTTTGTTGAGTCTGCCTCTTTATTTGGTAAACCAACCGTTAGCATAACATGCTCTTGCTTGTTTTCATGCGCTTCTGAATCTGTAAAAACATGAATATCAAATTCACCATGTCTTGTAGGTAATTTGGCTTGACTAATAAATTGGTAAGGCATAGACAACTCAAAGTTTTTTATAAAAAAGTGATGAACTGACCTATTATTATGGGGACAAATGATAGGTTTTAAATGACTTAGAAGGCAAGATTATACCTGATTTTATTCAAAAATGGTTAATTCATAAAAAATCCATAAATTGGCGGTTAGTTGATTAGGTTTAATGATAAAAAGGTGCTATCATTACAGACTATTTAGAACTATGTATTAATTTGCTATCAAGCCATATTGTTTTATTTTTAGTAGCTAGTAGCACACTTTAACTTAAAATAAGTTTTTGCTGCTAAATGTTATTGAAAATACTTGAGCCAGATGGTATGTATTTTAGGTGTTTTTTCAGTCATGCAACAATCGTCTATCTTACAGACAGAGTTAAACAAAACCAATCATAATGTACCCCGTATTGAGCCCAATATCGGATACGATAAAAATGGATCAAATAACTCAGACAACATGATGACTAAAAAGCGACCAAAAAGCTTTTCAGAGATTCCTTATACGCGCCCTTCTACACCACTTTTAAACACCATTAATGGCCCTGATGACTTAACGCCATTAAGCACGCAACAATTATTAGTCTTAGCGGATGAACTGCGTGAATATTTATTATATTCAGCGGGGGTTAGTGGGGGACATTTTGGTGCAAACCTTGGTACAGTAGAGCTAACCATTGCTTTGCATTATTTGTTAAACACGCCAAAAGATCAATTGGTTTGGGATGTTGGACACCAAGCTTATGCACACAAAGTGTTAACGGGTAGGCGTGAAAAATTACCCACAATTCGTTCTAAATATGGTTTAACAGCGTTTCCTGAACGTAGTGAATCTCCATATGATAGTTTTGGCGTTGGGCACTCATCGACCGCCATTTCTGCTGGGTTGGGCATGAGCATTGCGATGCGTTATCAAGGCGTTGATGCAACGGTTGCTTGTGTGATTGGTGATGGTGCAATGACTGGGGGCATGGCATTTGAAGCAATGAACGATGCAGTACAACAAAATGCTGACTTGCTTGTGGTCTTAAATGATAATGATATGTCTATCTCTTGTGCCACTGGTGGATTTACACGCCACTTAACCGCATTATGGCAAGCAGGTTATCAAATAGATATTGATGAACATGGTCAAGCAAAAATAGCGATTCGTCCAGACATGCTTGGATTTAATAGCCGTTCTCGCCAATCACTATTTAATGATGAGCAAGATGTGCCTATTAGTGCTGACAACATATTCCGAGCCATTGGTTTTAGTTATTTTGGTCCCTTTGATGGGCATGATTTACCAGAATTGATACGTGTACTTGGGCGTGCTAAAAACGTTAAAGGACCTGTACTTGTTCATGTTTACACCACCAAAGGTAAAGGGTTTACGCCCGCAGAAGATGATCCGGTCAAATATCATGCTATTGGCAAGTTACCTTCAGCTGAGCAAGCCAAATCCAACCAAGATGATGCAACCAAAGATATCTTAAAATACAGTGAGGTATTTGGACAATTTATTTGCGATAAAGCAAAAGTGGATAATAAGCTATTAGCAATTACCCCAGCAATGGAAGCAGGCTCAGGCATGACCGAGTTTGCTCAACAATATCCAGATAGATTTTTTGATGTTGCCATTGCAGAACAACATGCAGTTACGTTAGCAGCAGGCATGGCAACGCAAGGTGTCAAGCCAATTGTGGCGATATATTCAACTTTTTTGCAGCGAGGTTATGACCAATTAGTGCATGATGTGGCGTTGCAAAATCTTGATGTTACTTTTGCAATTGACAGAGCTGGTTTGGTTGGTGAAGATGGTGCAACCCATGCTGGTGTATTTGATTATACTTATATGCGTTGTTTACCAAATGTGGTAATCGCAGCACCAAAAGATGAAAATGAATGTTATCACTTGCTAAATACCTGTTATGAATACCAAGGTACAGCAGCGGTTAGATACCCTCGTGGTAAAGGTGTGGGGGTAGCAATTAACAAACCAGCTAAAACTTATGAAGTGGGTAAAGCCAAAGTTGAGTCTGAATATGGCAAAAATTTTAAAATTGATAAAAAAGTTGCCATTTTAGCTTTTGGTACCTTGGTTAAAACAGCGGATGCTGCGGCAAAAGAATTTGCAGTAGAACAAGATGTTGCTATAACCGTGATCAATATGCGATGGGTAAAACCATTGGATACAGCAATGATTGTTCAGCTTATTAATGATGGCGTTACCCATTTTGTCACGCTAGAAGAGCATGCGGTGATGGGGGGTGCAGGCAGTGCGGTTAATGAGTATCTTGTTAGTATTCAGGCTGATGTTAAGGTGCTGAACTTGGGTATCCCTGATAGATTTATTGCCCATGCTAGCCATGCAGAGCAGCTTGCTGATTGTGGGCTTGATGTTGCTGGTGTGCTGAAGCATTTACGTGATTTTTTGATGTAACAAGCTTCTTCGTTTGTGCTGTGGCATTTTTAAATAAACGTTATGATATCTTTAATTAATTTATTTTTCTAAACTTATCTTAATATTAAAATAGAGAAATCCTATGGAACCAATGGTTGTTATGGCAGCAAGGGCTGCCCAAAAAGTGGGCGGTGAGATTTTAAATGCTCATAAAAATCGTCATAAAATTGAACTTAATATCGAATCAAAAGGGCTAGATGGTCTCGTCACTCGTATCGACCGTTATAGCGAAGAACTTACGATTGAAATGCTTAAACAAAGCTACCCAAATCATTCATTTTTAGGTGAAGAATTTGGTCTGCAAGAGGGCAATGGGGAAGATGCTGATTGGTGTTGGGTGATTGATCCATTGGATGGTACGCATAATTTTGTGCATGGCTATCCTCATTTTTGTGTATCTATTGCTGTACAGCATAATGGTGTAACACAGCACGCTGTGGTGTATGACCCAGTAAAAGATGAGCTGTTTACCGCTAGCCGTGGTAAAGGGGCAATGTTAAATCAGCGCCGTTTGCAAGTGAGTGGTCGTAAAGAAATTAATGGTGCATTTTTTACAACTGGACATCCTTATGAGCGTAAAGTGGGTGAGGGTGTCAAACCATTTATTAAACAACATTTTGATAGCTTAGCCAAAATTTGTGAAATGGGTGGACAAGTTCGCCGTACAGGCTCTGCCGCATTAGATTTATGTTATGTGGCAGCAGGGCGTTTTGATGGTTATTTTGAAATGTCTATTAAACCTTGGGATATTGCAGCAGGCGAGCTGATAGTAACGGAAGCACGTGGTGTGGTAGTAGACCACAAAGGTGCACATGAGGCGATGAAAACGGGTTCTGTTTTTGCTTGCAACATTAAGTTGTTAAAACCTTTAATGCAGGCCGTTGTACCTGTTTGGGGTGGTGAGTTTTAAAATTTTTTATGGCTGTTTGTGTGCTGCAATTACAACGTTAATTATACGGTAAATACATAACAGGCATAAAAAAACATAAACAAGGCAAAATCACTATGTCACAGACCCAGCCCTTAAAGCTTAATAATCAATCTGTTGATGCGTTTATCAACAATCGGGGTTTGGCTTATGGAGATGGGTTTTTTAGTACTATGGGTGTGTATCAGGCAAATATTTTATGGCAAGATTATCATGTCAAACGCTTAAACACACATGCAGCAGCATTGCAGTTAACTTTAGATATTGATAAAGTAATGCAGCAACTACAAAAAAAAGCCGAGCAATTAAAAGAAGGCATTTTAAAAATAGTCGTAACTCGCAAATCACAACAAATATTAGGATATGGCTTTATAGACGGATGTACTAATATTTATATCAAGGCGATGCCGATGCATATGCCATTTTATCAATCGCTGCAAACATTAGAGTCTATCGTCATTCAACCACCAATAGCGGTTGCTTGTTTAACTTCCAAAATTGCTTGTGTGCCGCAAATGCTTGCAGGGCTTAAAACGCTCAATAGGCTTGATAACGTTTTGGCAGCTGGCGAGTTGCATCAGTTGAATATTGCCCAAAAAAATACGAATATGCCAACTTTTGGTGAAGGTTTGGTGCAGGATATAAATGGTGATTGGGTTGAAGGAACAATGAGTAATGTGTTTTATCAACTAGGCGATAATAAGAAAAATTTGGAAAAATGGTACACGCCACCAATTAACAAATCAGGTGTTAATGGGGTAATGCGTCAGGTATTGATGGACAAGATAGATAGTGTTTGCGAGCGTACCTTAAAAGATGAAGATTTATCGAAAATTTCTGCTTTATTTTTTACCAATGCTGTAAAAGGCGTGATTCCTGTCGTATCATTCGTTTTGCCAAATCAATCCCAACAGTCATTAAACCTAAGTGCTGTATCCGCCTTATTTTAAATACATACATATAGGCATTGCTCTAGTTGCAATCAAAATAAGGCGTTAAGAAAGTGATGGGCAAGTTATCTAGGACAGCCTTGAATAGAAATTTAGTGACAAGTGATGATTGGTTTTATTAAATAACTATAATAATTGAGCCAATCACACAAAGATTACTAAACTTAAATTGGCGGTGTAGGCTTCATCTTTTTTATTTCTAATTGTTAAAGTGCTAAAATAAGGTCATATTTATAACTGACTTTATGCCAATAATGACAAACACCAACCTTAAACTTAAACCTAAGCATGATACCCTTTTTACCACACCGTTAGATAAAGCGAGCCGCTTTAGCTTTGATGAGCAGGTCGCTGCTTGCTTTCCTGATATGATACGCCGAAGTGTACCTGGCTATGGGCAGGTTTTGTCTATGCTGCCAATTTTAGCACGTCGCCATTGTGGGTTTCGCCAAACAAATAATCAGGGGCAAAAAATCAGCCGAATTTATGATTTAGGTTGCTCACTTGGTGGTGCTACGATGGCACTGCTTAATGAGCAGGCAAATGGCTTTAATAGCAGTGAAGTGGCGATAAAAGCCATTGATATATCACCAGCAATGACTAAAAAGGCAAAGTCTTTGCTTAACCAGCATTATGCGCAATATGATATTGAGGTGATTACTGCAGATGTTTGTAAGCTTGATTTTGAACCTTGTGATTTGATTGTTATAAATCTAACATTGCAGTTTTTGCCTGTTAATAATCGATTAAAACTACTGCAAAAATGTTATGCAGCCCTTGCAGAAGGTGGGATACTTATTTTAACTGAAAAAACACACTTAAATAATGAACAAGATGATGCATGGTGTGTTGAGCGTTATTATGACTTTAAACGTGCCAATGGCTATAGTGAGTTAGAAATTAGTGGCAAGCGTACGGCATTAGAAAATGTGCTTATTACAGACACAATTGAACAGCATCACGCACGGCTTGCCAAAGCAGGTTTTGAACGTAGCATGACTTGGTTCACCTTTTTAAATTTTGCGTCAATCGTGGCATTTAAATAATTTATGATTATCTTAAAACAGATTACTAAAAGGGCAAAAAAGTGAAAACAATCCCAAATGCAGAACGTGAATTATTCCTTGCTTTGCATGCTATTGCACAAAAAAATCCTATAGCCAATGAATGGTTGAAATGTTTGCCAAAATGGCTTTATGATATTAAAAATAAAAGTAACCATGCTCATGCACCAGCTTATTTGTCAGCAGTTGAACGATTGCCTACCATCACCACTCATCACAATAGAATGGTAGATTTATCAGCTAATGCGATTGAAGTCAATCTAAATTGGAGTATCGCTGAACAAAAACAAACTGAGGCATTATTAAAGCAGCTTATGCCATGGCGCAAGGGTCCTTTTGCTATTGGTAACAATAATAACCAAGTATATATAGATACCGAGTGGCGTAGTGACTTTAAGTGGCAACGAGTGCAACCTCATTTATCAAACTTAAAGCATAGGCGAGTGTTGGATGTAGGTGGTGGCTCAGGGTACCATGGCTGGCGTATGGCTGGCATGGGTGCAAGCCAAGTTTTTGTGATTGACCCATCTTGCTTATTTTATCATCAGTTTATGGCAATACGCCATTTTGTTGGCAATGCCGATGCTAACGAACAAGGTCATTATCGCATCCATTATTTACCTGTATCCCTAGAGCTGTTGCCTAAGCAATCACAACTATTTGACACAGTATTTAGTATGGGCGTTTTATACCACCGTGCCTCGCCATTTGAACATTTAAATTTGCTAAAAGGGCAACTTAAAAAAGGGGGTGAGCTGGTGTTAGAAACTTTGGTCATTGAAGGTGATGAAACAAGCGTCCTTGTGCCACAAGATAGATATGCAAAAATGAATAATGTTTACTTTTTGCCATCTGTACCAGCGTTGAGTTTGTGGTTAGCAAAAGCTGGGTTTGTTGATGTACGTTGTGTGGATATGAATGTCACCACAACCAAGGAGCAACGCACGACAGAATGGATGGATTACCAATCACTGTCTGATTTTTTAGATCCAAATGATGCCAGTAAAACAGTAGAAGGTTACCCAGCACCCATGAGAGCAGTTATGGTGGCTAAAAAGGTTTAATTTTATATGGTATGATTTGTATGTGTGGTGTGCGTTTTGAAATAACCGCAAAAATTAAATAATAAAATAATTAGACAGTAATTTGCTTGTTTTGAGCGTATGGTTTGTCTTTGCTATGCCATACTTACCTCAAATTTACTTACTTTAATTTAAAGGTTGGTTTATGTTTATTTGCAAGTAAACCATACTAGATAATGTCTATGTTGGACTTATGTTGAATTGTCTGTATTAGTTTGTCTGTGTTAGATTGTCGCATCTAATAAATAATAAAAAACTGAAATAGCAAAAGGCTGGGTATGAAAAACTTAAACAATAAAAAGTTTGTGTTAGCCTCGTTAACTTTATTAACAACTTGTTTGTTATCAGCACAAGCTAATGTGGGGTCTCAAGCTCAAGGGTTTGAGTTTGAGCATAAAGATTGGCAATTGGTTTGCGATAATACACGTACTTGTCGAGCAGTAGGTTATCAAAATCAAGACAGTTTTGTAGATAACACCTATTCAGTTGCGCTTATGCTTAAACGCAAGGCAGGTATGAATCAGCGAGTGCGTGCGTATGTGATGTTTTCAGACAATCTTTATGATGATCAAGCACAGTCGGTGGATCTTGATTCTTCTAATACTCACTTAACTCGTATTGAGCTATCTATTAATGATATTGATTATGGTAAGGTCACAAAACTCTCAAAAACCCAAAGTATGGGGAGTGATGCTTGGGAATTAACCACCAAACAAACGCATGCGCTTATCAACACCTTACCAACATCAAGTCAAATTGAATTTAAACGATGTACACAGGGTACATGTAATAACTATGTGGTGTCTGATGCGGGTTCTACTGCCGTTTTATTAAAAATGGATGAGATGCAAGGACGTGTTGGCACAAAAGGCGCGATTGTTAAAAGAGGCAATAAACCAGAAAGCTCTGTATTGCCTGCACTGCCAGTACCCATTGTGCATGCGCTAAAAATTGATGATGTAAAAATGCAACGTGATAGTGATGATGCCTTATTTGCCAAACTTGAAAACAAAATGGATAAGCTTGCCATTGCCGCTTTAAATATAACAGATGACTATCAAGCCAGTGATTACTGTGACTTACTGACAGAAGAAACCTCTGATTTTAATAAAGATTATAAAGGTTGGCGTTTTACTAGATTAAATAATCATCAACTGCTTGCATCGCATGACTGTTGGATGGCAGCGTACAATTTTGGTACTGGCTATTGGTTGATGAATGATAAGCCCCCTTATCAGGTAAAACTTGTAACTGACAGTGGGGTAGATTATACAAATGGTAATATATTTTTATCACACAAAGGTCGTGGTGTGGGCGATTGTTTTAGCGTTGCTAAATGGCAATGGGCAAAAACTAAAAAAGGTATGGATTTTGTAAAAACTGAAGAATTTAATACAGGTATGTGCAGAGCCATTGCGGCTGGTGGGGCGTTTGTGTTGCCAACACTGGTAACGCAAGTAATTGAGTGACAAGAAATAATTAAAAAGCTCATAAGTTTTTTGTAAGCTTTTGATATGATTAAGCTGCAAAACAGCATGGATGTTTTTTACTAGTGACGAGCCACATCTGCTTGTAAGGCTTTTGGAAGTGGGAGAATTTGTAAGCAGTTGTCTCCCACAATCATATCGGGTCTGCCAATCACCAATGCCTCAAAGCCTGCCTCAACTTTTATAGCATTAACAACTTGTATTTTGTTTTTTTCACCAATCGTTGTACCAAATTTTGGCACACTACCATTTGCTTTAATACGATGTAAAAAAGATTTTGGTGCAGATTTAAAATAAATGCGAGCAATCACCTCTTGCCCCAAATAACAACCTTTATCATAATTTACCCCACCACGTTGGTGTAGACGTAATTCTTGCGGCTGAAATAGCTCTTGGGTATCTGCTGTAATCCAATAATTACCATTGGCTATGCTAACCTTTTGCCAAAGGTTATTTTGTTCAGCTGTATTAAAATTTTTATCTATATTAAAAGTAGCCTCATCATTAATGACACAAGGGTAAATATTAGCAACTTCACCGATTTCAATTTTTGAAAATGCACCATATTTTTTGATATGGGCGAGGAAATCTTTTGTACAATCACTACTTAGCACAATATCAAATTGTGCATCAGCTACTTTAGCAATCCATAAACCAAAGTGGACACGCCCTTTTAAATTGCAAATGGCAGTCGCTTGATAATGTTGGTTTAGCTTATTAACCGAGCAAGTAATTTGCCCTGTTAAAAATTTAGGGGCATCTATGCCAGAAAGTGAAAAATGGCTAAATTGTGGGTTATTGGGCATAAGATTTATCCTAATAATTATTTTATTTGAAATTATATCTTTACATGATAATGGCAATGTACAGATTTTCAATCAATTTTCTTTTATTATTCAGTAATCCTAAAAATATAAAATTTATGATAAATCGTTTATAATGATGGCAATTTAACTCAGCAAACAGTGCTACTTTACAAACAGTGCTATTTTATAAACAATGTTGCTTGAAAAGCGAGGTATAAAATGAGCTTACCAAATTGTCCAAAATGTGATTCTGATTTAACTTATGAAGATGGGTCCTTATTAGTTTGTCCAATGTGTGCCCATGAGTGGACGCAACAAGAAACCGCTGCAGAGGCAGAGGTACTGATTATCCGTGATGCAGTTGGTAATGAACTGCAAGATGGTGATGCCGTCACTGTGGTTAAAGACTTAAAAATCAAAGGTTCATCGGCGGTTATCAAAGTTGGGACAAAAGTTAAGAGTATCCGCTTATTATATGATGCACCAGATGACCATGACATTGATTGTAAAGTAGCTGGGTTTGGTCCTATGAAACTTAAATCATCTGTTGTTAAAAAAGCTTAATCACTGACAAAAACATCACAGGTAATGTAAGGTTTTTTTTGATAATTTAGCCACTTTAGGAAAGTAAAAAGTGGCTATTTTTTTGTCTATAAATTACGATGGTTTATGGTCAAATTCCATAGCAAAATCATTGCAAAAATTATTAAATCATCGTATAGTCATATTGTAGTAATCATTGTTTGTTATGGTAGTTTAATCAATCACTTAAGGAGAAAGTTTTATGGCAAGCCAACCAAAAAAAAGTACCACAGAAAAAGTTACTGATGTTTATGAAACCGATAAAAAGTCGATAGAAAATCAGGAAGAGGGCAAAAAAGAGGCAAAAGCAACTGTCGTAACAAAAGAAGCGATTGATGATGTGGTTTTAAAAGACTTAAAAGCAGGTAATATTGATGGCATTTCTGAACACTTACAGGCACTAATCCATGATGCTTCGCCAGATGATTTGTTAAAGTTAAAAAACTTGTTTGCAGAGCATGCGTTAGCAAATCGAGTTCGTACAGGTAAAAAGAAAGATGATGAGCTTTCTAGTAACTGGCGTGAAGGGGGTTACCCTTACAAAAATCGTTTGTCTCGTAAAAGTTATGAAAAACAAAAATACCATTTGCAGGTTGAGCTGTTAAAGCTACAAAAATGGGTAAAAGATAAGGGACAAAAAGTCGTTATTGTATTTGAAGGACGTGATGCTGCGGGTAAAGGTGGTACGATTAAACGCTTTATGGAACATCTAAACCCTCGTGGTGCAAGAGTGATTGCACTTGAAAAACCGACAGAAACTGAACAAGGGCAGTGGTATTTCCAGCGTTATGTACAACATTTGCCAACTGAGGGTGAAATGGTGATGTTTGACCGCTCTTGGTATAACCGTGCTGGTGTTGAACGTGTGATGGGCTTTTGTACAAATGAGCAATATGAAACATTTATGAAGCAAGTACCAGGATTTGAGCAGCATTTAATTGATTCGGGCATACATTTAGTTAAATTTTGGTTTTCGGTAAGCCGTGAAGAGCAACGCCGTCGTTTTGCACAGCGTGAAGCACACCCATTAAAACAGTGGAAACTATCGCCAGTTGATAAAGCATCGCTCGATAAATGGCATGACTATACTTTAGCAAAAGAAGCTATGTTTTATAATACCGATACTACGGAATCTCCATGGATTGTGATCAAATCAGACTGTAAAAAACGTGCTCGCTTAAATGCCATGCGTTATGTTCTTAATAGACTACCGTATACCGATAAAGACAAAAGTCAAATTGGCAGTGTAGATCCATTGATTGTTGGTCGTGCTGGTGCTTTATATGAGTTGGGCGAAAAAGAAGAATTAGGGATTGCCTAGTTTTTGAATAACTAATTTTTGAATAACTGATACTTAAATCACTTTGTTAAACCATCTAAGTTGATCTTAGATGGTTTTTTAATTTATCAAAACCAAGGTATAATCGGTTTAAATTTTTTATGTAGCATATATACAAGGTAAGTACGCATGAGCACTAAAAACGAGCAATTATTTTTACAAGCAAAAAAACATATTCCTGGTGGTGTAAACTCACCAGTGAGAGCATTTGCTGGCGTTGGTGGTACACCCATTTTTATCCAAAGGGCAAAAGGCAGTAAAATCTATGATACCGAAGATAATGCTTACATTGACTATGTTGGCTCCTGGGGACCCATGATTTTAGGGCATGCGTATCCACCAGTTATTGAAGCAGTTAAACAAGCGGCCGAAGATGGACTAAGCTTTGGGGCACCCACACCATTTGAAACAACGATTGCCGATAAAATTTGTGAGATAGTACCGAGTATTGAATTGGTACGCATGACAAACTCTGGTACAGAAGCGACTATGAGTGCAATCCGTGTTGCACGAGGCTATACAGGAAGAGACAAACTCGTAAAGTTTGAGGGCTGTTATCATGGACATAGCGATAGTTTGTTGGTGAAAGCTGGTTCTGGCATGTTGGATATTGGTAAACCAACATCAAAAGGTGTACCAGCTGACTTTGCTAAACATACCTTAACCTTACCTTATAATGATATTGATGCCCTCAAAACTTGTTTTGAAAAGTTTGGTAGTGAGTTAGCTTGTGTTATTTTAGAACCAATTGCAGGTAACATGAATATGATTATTCCTAGTAATGAGTTTCATAACACACTGAGAGCATTATGCACTAAGCATGGTGTGGTACTTATTTTTGATGAGGTAATGACAGGCTTTAGGGTAGGGCTTGGTGGTGCACAAGCTCATTTTGGTATTGACCCAGATATGACCACCTTTGGCAAAATTATTGGTGCTGGTTTACCAGTGGGTGCTTTTGGTGGTAAGCGAGAAATTATGGAATGTGTTGCACCTTTGGGGGGAGTTTACCAAGCTGGCACCTTATCTGGCAATCCATTGGCGATGCGAGCAGGCATAGCAATGTTTAAATCATTAACTGTCGATGGTTTTTATGAAGCATTATCAGATAAAGTTGACTATTTGTTAGAGGGCATCCATAAGGCTGCCGAAAAAAATGGTATTGCAATTTGTAGCAACCATTTAGGAGGTATGTTTGGTATCTTCTTTACTGAAGGTGATACGCCAAAAAACTTTGATGAAATGACAAAATGTGATGCCAATAAATTTGCTACTTTTTTTCATGGGATGTTAGCAGAGGGTATTTACTTAGCGCCGTCTGCATTTGAGGCAGCATTTATGTCTAGTGAACATACGCAAGAAGATTTAGATGCAACCATTGTTGCAGCAGAGAAGGTGTTTATGCAGATGGCTGGCTAATTACGATATCATTTAAATGGGCTTTAAATGGATCAATGTAAATGTAGATATCAAAAAACCCCAAGTTTTGGCTCGGGGTTTATTTCATTTTTGAAGCTTAAAATTACTGATATTTTGGTTCGTAGTCTTTATACACAGGGGTATGTTCAATATATTTGGCTTTTGCTTGCTCTTGAGCACGTTTTCGGCGTTGCGGTGCAGATATACTACGGTAAATCACCCAACCCGCTAAAGGCACCCAGCTAATTAACATCGCAACTACATAACCATTCCAACCCGAAAGGGCAAACATATGAGTTAATCCTGACTGTAAACCTTCAATAAGTGCCCAATAGGCCATACCTGCTAGTGTATATAGTAGAAGATATCTTTGGCTAGATAGGGCGGTTGCAACCAGACCTACTGCAAGCAGTGAATAGCCGATGATTGATGCCAAGCCGATATTGTTAAAAATTGCTATTAACATTGATCCTTGCCTCATTATTTTTAAGTAAAATCTTCACAGATGTTATTAAGTACTTTATTGAACATTGTTTGTTGAACATTGCAAAATTTATATGTTGTTATTATGGCTTTTTTATTCAACAATAAAAAGGGGGTAAAATCATTAACACGACAATATTTGTCGTAATGTTATCTTATCCCTGTAATTGCAGAGCCTAACAAAATGTAATTTTTTGTAACAAAAGATACATAATGGTTACATTTATGAAAAATTTTATATATATCAATATATTGTGGTTTTTTGATAAAAAATAACTATATATTGTGTTTTATTGTTGTTTTTTACCCAAATGAGAAATGATAAAAACCAAACCAGCACCTAAAGCCATGAGTATTAAGGCGATGATTAAGTGTGCACCATGTGGATAATTTTGTGGTAAAAAATATTGTCCATCAACTTGCCAAGGATACACTTTTAACAGTGAACCGGCAATAAAACCAGTCAGCAGTGCTAAAGTTGCTTGATAAAATTGGCTTAGCACCCATTTTAAAAGTTTGCTAAAAACCAACAAGCCACATATCATACCAGTAAAAACGGTTGCTAATACATCAAATTGCATCTGATGCACGGCAGTTAGTACAGCGTTGTATGCTCCAAGCAATACAAGAATAAAAGAACCAGATATCCCTGGTAAAATCATCGCACAAATAGAAATTGAGCCAGCAAAAAACAAATAGGGTAGGCTTGGTGTAGCAGTAAGGTTAGGAGCAAGGCTAATGCCAATGGCAATCAACAAACCGGTAATGAATAATAAAATACGCTGAATATTCCAGTTTTTTATTTCTTTAAATAGCATAAACACAGTGGCTAACACTAACCCAAAAAACAACGACCAAATCATCAAAGGTTGATTTTTTAGCATATGGCTAATAAACCCAGCCAAAGTTATAAAACTTGTGCCAATACCAGCTGCTAAGATAAATAAAAAAGTGGCATCCATGTACTTCCATACATCAAAAAAACCTTTAATAAACCCACCATTTTTCCATATCTTTAATGTTTTTAGGTCTGCACGGCTAATTGCTGATATCAACCGAGTATATATGCCAGCAATTAAGGCAATTGTACCGCCAGAAACGCCAGGTACAATATCTGCAGCACCCATTGCAATGCCTTTTATGTAAATAGTGAAATAATCAAATACGGGCTTGTTTGTTGGTTTTTGTTGTTGTGATGATTGCATGGACATTCTCATAAAAAAATTGTGGGTGTTATTTTGTAATTATTTTTATAGTTATTTGACTATAGAGCACTAACGCCCAAAGCATATAGTACGCCTTCTAACCCAGTGCAATTAATTGCTAAATCTGCCTTAGCCTGAACAATTGGTTTTGCTCGGTATGCTAGCCCAATATCAGCGACTGACATCATTTCTAAGTCATTTGCACCATCACCAATACAAATTACCTCAGAAAGCTTAATGCCTTGTTGTTTGGCAATTTTTTGTACGATTTTTGCTTTCATTTCACCATTAATAATTGGCAGTACCACATCTCCTGTGACTTTACCATCAAGCGTATCTAACTCATTTGCATGAAATTCGTCTATGTTTAACTTTTTGGCAATGTGTTTGGCAAAATAGGTAAAACCACCAGAAACCAGTACAGTATAAAACCCCATTGCTTTAAGAGCTGCTAGGGTGGTCTTTGCACCATCAGATAAGGTCAAGCTGTTATTAATTTTATCTAAAACTTCGGTTGAGGTATCTTTTAAAAGGGCGACTCGTTGTACAAAAGATTCATTAAAGTCTATTTCACCACGCATGGCAGCTTCTGTAATTTCGTTTACTTTATCGCCAATATTTGTTGCTTTTGCAAGCTCAACAATCACTTCTTGCTCAATTAGGGTTGAATCCATATCAAAAAATGCTAATTTGTGTGGCTTGGTTAGTTTGCTGGCAAGTAAAATATGGCAGTCAAAGCTATTGCCAAGTTTGTCATGCAAAATAGCCGTTATTTGTTCGTCAATCACGTGGGCGGCAGCCGTTCTTTTTTGTTGATAACTTAAATGGTTAATTGCATCAATCGAGTTTGGGTAAAGCAAATATTTACAAATGTGAGTAGGGGTTAAGTGATCATTTTTTACGATATCGTTTTTATTTTCATAGATCGCCCAGTTGGTTGTTTTTTTGGCAACATCTAAATTATTTATATTTAACAAATTCCAGTTATCTTGTTGATTTGCCCATTCTGTTATCCAACTATCAATGTTTTGGCTTAAAGGTTGCTGTAAATCATGATTGGCAGAAGTTTTAGCTGTGATAATAACCGCAAGAACTGGCAAATTTTGTTGGTCAACAATATCAGTGACAGGCATCTTTTCTAGGCATTTATTAAATGCGGTTTGCCACATGTGTGCAATAGATGGTTTGCCGTTTATTATTTGGGGTATTGTCACAATTAAATATCCTTGTTATGAATGGTTATGAACGAAAATCGAAAAAAAATAGCAAATTTTTAATATCTATTTATCATATCATTAATATTGTGTTGCTAGCTGGCTTAATTGGTTATATTATTGCATCTATATTTACATATTTAATAGCTATTTTATATTTTTTTAAAATAGTTAAAGATTTATTACTAAAGTTTATTATATCATGACCTATTTAGCGCCAAGGCAAGGGCTATTTGCCATTATTGTTTTTACCAGTTTTTGTTTGCACTGCTTGTTGATGGTAGTGGGTAGCGAAAACCAAATTGATGAGACACGCCAAAAAAAGGGAGAACGAATAGTTGCCCAACTGATTGACGATTCATTGATGGCACTTAGCTATCAAGATCGAGTAAGCCTTGGGGTTATGGCAAACCGTTTTTCTAATGACGCAGATGTCGCACTTTTGCAAATAAAAGATGCGAATGAGCAAATATTGGTACAAATTGGAGATGCACCATTACAACAAGGTAACGTGATTAATGGGGTTGCCAAAAATGAAGATAGCGTCATTGGTGAAGTGTTAGTGACCATGAAGCAAGTTGGCAAAGGTGAGGTTTTTACTAACCTTTGGCCATATATTTTGGGTGCATTACTGTTACACTTTTTAGTTTGGTTAGCCTATGGTTATGTCGCTCGACCAACCAAAGAACAATTACGAGAGCTTAGCCGTGATGTGCATGAGCATTATCGTAACTATTATAGCCAAGCAGAAAAAACGGCAGCACAGTCACAATTCAATACTGCTGAGTTAGCTAATGATAATGATGATATCCTCACTTATTTAAAAACCGATGTGGATAGCGATACAAAGAGTGAGACAACAGGAAACGAGGTTTTACAGCAGCATAGCATTGGGCAAGAGTCAGACAGTTTAATTGAGCAAAACCAGTTGGATAATGAAGAGGTAAGCGAAGAGAATAATCACATTAATGTGCATATTCAATTTGTCGATGAAAATAAGCTATTAGAAGTTGTGTCGGTAGATTACTTATATCCATATTTGGATTTATGCTCGCAATTGTTAGCCAGTGCAGTAAATGAGGTAATTAAACAACCAATATTGCATGGTTTAGAGTTGGTAAATGAACCGAGTTTTGACAAAAATGGTGCTTTGGTAAAATTAAAATCAGATACTGAGCACAGTAATATTGCACTAGGTGGTGCAATGCTTGCCATTTTATATACAAAATTAAATCAAGTTATATATCAAAAAAATCTTGAATTAAGTAGCTTGGCTTTGCCAGTTAAAGTCGGTATTAGTCAAAACCTAACAGCTGAGCTGTTGGATGATGTTTTAAAGTATCACCCAACAGAAAATGACGTCTTGATGATGGTTTCATCACTTGCATATGAAGAAGTTGACGCTTATATGAAATTAAAACCTTTAAGCGATTCAAGCACCATGTATACTCAACATACTAAAGACATCCATATTAAAGATATGGTGCTTGTGACCGAAGATGATGATAGTATCCGTACACGTATCAATAACATGCAAAGCTCGGTATTGATGTTGGGTAGCTAAAAATATAAAATCAATAAAAATCATAGGACGAACCAGCAAAAATGGATTAAGGTTCATACACTAAAATAATTAGCTGGATTTTTTCTGCTTAAAAAAACAAAACAACAGGAGTAGATGATGAGTGAAATAGATAATGATTTTGACGAAAACTATGACGAAGAAGACAAGGATGCAAAGTTAGCAGAAGAGGCAGCACCAAAAGATGGTAACAAGAGTCTCGAAAAACGTCGATTGATTGATACCCTTTTAGAAGAAAAAAGGTTAGCACGAGAGTTAGAAGACTTTGATGATTTTGATGAACATGACTTAGATAACCTTGATGACGACGACTTTGATGATCTAAATGAATAACTTAAGTTAAATTTAACAATTAACTTGCTGATATTAACCTACCTTTAAATGTAGGTAATTGTAGATGTAGAAAATTATGACACATGACGAACTGATTAGTTTTTTAGACTCAGATGCCAATCAATTTGGGCTTGATAGTGTTGCCACTCATGGCTTTTTAACAGCCACTGTTGTTGGTAAGCCCCTTAAAAACTGGCATTTGGCACTTTTTGAGATGAATGACAGCCAGTTAACAGATGCTGTCAAACTTGCGCTTTATGCTTGGCAAGTCGATATCATGAATCAGTTAAAGTCGGAGTCCCCCATTGAGTTGCCGTTTACTGATGGTAGTGAAGCGGTTGATTATTCTCCAGAGTCAGATATTTCTGCTTGGTCAGTTGGTTTTGTAGATGCTATGTATGCAGATGAGGCACACGACTGGTTTGCAGATGATGAAACCGAAGAAGATGTTGCCATGCTAACCTTACCAATGGTGATATTTAGTGGCATTGATGAAGAAGATGAAACTTTACAAGCTATGAGAAATGATGAGGAATTACTTGCTCAAATGGCTAATAACATAGAGAGTAATTTAACTGAGTTGTTTTTACTTTTCCACACTCAGGATTAAAAGTTAAACATTAAAAATTATGATTTTATTTAAAACCAATATCTTGTTGGTTTTTTTATTTTTTAAATAAAAGTTTGACAAAAACAAAATAGCTGTCACAATAGGCATCTTTTTTATAGTGTGGCAAAAATAGGTCATACTTTATTTTTTTATATCAAAATTTTTATATCGAACCAGCGTTTCTTATCTACATTTATCTATTTACTCACCTAATTTTCGTTTTTTGATTAGACGTTAGGTGGAATATCTTACGTTTTAGTAGGTGTGTATCTTTTATAAGCTTTATCAAAGCTTTTTGCAAAGTTGTGGGAGAAGCAATTGGTTAAAATTTATATCTATTTGAATATATCAATACCATAAGGGCTTCTAATGACACAGCAATTACAAAGCTTTGCCGATCTTGGGCTAAAGCAACCACTTCTTGACGCTTTAAATAAAGTTGGTTACAGCACACCCTCACCAATTCAAGCACAAGCAATCCCACACCTTTTAAATAGTCATGATATTTTAGGGCAGGCTCAAACTGGCACAGGTAAAACAGCTGCTTTTGCCTTGCCAACCTTGCAAAATATTGACCTAAACTTACGAGGCGTTCAGGTTTTAGTATTAGCTCCTACGCGTGAGCTTGCCATACAAGTGGCGGATGCTTACAAACAATATGCACAATTTATGCCAAAAATTAATGTGTTACCCATTTATGGTGGTGCTGATTATCGTACTCAAATCAATGGACTAAAACGAGGGGCTCAAATAGTAGTTGGTACCCCTGGACGGGTGATGGACCACATGGAAAAGGGCACCCTAAAGTTAGATAACCTGCAAGTTTTAGTGTTGGATGAAGCGGATGAAATGTTACGAATGGGCTTTATTGATGATGTGGAATGGGTGTTATCTCATACGCCTCAAGATACGCAAATCGCTTTATTTTCTGCAACCATGCCAGCCCAAATTAAGGCAATTACTGAAAAATATCTTAAAAATGAGGTGGTGATTCAGATTGCTAAGAAAGCAGAAACGGCATCTACTATCGAGCAATTTTATTTGTGTGTTGAATCTAGCCAAAAAATGGCAGGGTTACGTCAATTGTTAGAAATTGAAGATAGAGATGCCACTCTCATCTTTGTAAACACCAAAGCGATGACAGAAGAGCTAGCGAGTAAACTCAATTACCGTGGGCATAAAGCTGTGGCACTCAATGGGGATTTACAGCAAAAACAACGCGAACGTGTCATTGAACAGCTTAAAAAAGGCATGGTTGATATTGTAATTGCCACAGATGTTGCGGCGAGGGGCATTGATGTTGATCGAATTAGTCATGTTATTAATTATGACTTACCACATGATAGTGAGTCTTACGTGCATAGAATTGGTCGCACTGGGCGTGCTGGACGCAGTGGTAAAACAATTTTATTAATGACACCGCGTGATCGTCGTTCATTTGGTTTTATTGAAAAAGATACAAAAACAACCATCCCCATGTATCCTATGCCATCTTTAAAAGATATCAATGCCCAACGTGTGGCACATTTTAAGCAACGCATTGTCAGTGAGATGGAACACAAAAATCTTGAGTATTTAGAGCAAATGCTTGAAGAAATGTACCAAAATGATGATTTGGATTTAATCAGCATCGCTGCAGCACTGGCAAGTATGTCATTAAACAACTCACCATTGCTATTAGGCAAACGTGATACTGTTGCTTGTATTGATTTGGCAACCTTGTCGTCGCGTCCTTCTCGTCGAAAAGACGCACGAGGACGAGACAGAACTAGAAACAAAGATAACCGTAGAAATCGCAAAGATCGGAGTAGTCGTGAGCAAAATCAAGGGGATCGTGTGTCTCGAGAAGATATGGAAAATTATCGTCTTGGCGTTGGCTATCGCGACAATATTAAGCCAGGGCATATTGTGGGTGCGATTGCTAATGAAGCAGGTATTGAAGGATACAATATTGGACCAATCAACATTAGCGATAACCATACAGATGTTATGTTGCCTAAAGGCATGCCAGCTGAAATTTTGAAGCACCTACAAAAAACCCGTATTAATGGCAAGTTAAGCCAAATTGAGCAAATGGATGCTGATAACTCATCTACAGGAAACACCCGTAAGCGTCGTGGTGGTAAAGATAAACGAGGTAGTCAAGGGCAACGCAATAGACGAGACTTTACACAATCATCACATAAAGGCAGAGATGGTGATAAACCAGTACAACGTCCTCGTAAAAAACATGATTAGATTCTGATGAATATCAAAACATACGCGAAAGCCAATCAACTTATGTTTCCCATATCGGTTTGTTTAGCGATAATCTTTTAGCTAAGGTGAGTAAACATATAAGGTGAGTAAACATATTTACAACTGGTATAAATAACTTTAGATTAAATTTAAAGAAAAAACCGTTTTATTCGCTTTGGTAGTATAAGCATTTTAAAACGGTTACGTGCCTTAAACAAAGACTTTACCATCCTCAGTATCGTAAATTTTTATATCCACTTCATACATGGCTTTTAGAGTTTGAACGCTCATAACAGCCTCGGGTGTGCCTGTCGCAATAACTTTGCCAGCGGCCATGGCAATAACATAATCCGCATAATTATAAGCGTCTGTTAAACTGTGTAACACCATAACAATGCTTTTATTACCAACTTTAACCAACTGTTGTAAATAAGCAAAAAGTTTGCGTTGATGCTTGATATCTAAATGGTTAGTGGGCTCATCAAGTAATAAAATGTCGGTTTTTTGCATTAAAGCACGCACCATCGTCATGCGTTGTTTTTCTCCACCAGAAAGTGTTTGCACACGCATATTTGCTAAATCTAGCAAATCAAAATCACGCAAGTAGCTCTTTGCCTCTGCAATGGCTTGTTTGCTTGGTTGTTCATACCAAGCTAAATTAGGCATTACTCCAAGCAGGCAATAGTCCAAAACAGTTAATGGCACTTCGTATTTTTCATGCTGACCAACCCAAGCGATTTGACCACGGCGGATTAATTTACTAACAGGCTGGTTTTGGTGGGTAACGTTACCACTAACATCGCAGCGACCATTTTGTCCTAAAAGGGCATTGATGAGTGTGCTTTTACCAGCACCATTGGCACCAATAATGGCAATCATGTTATTGCTTGGCAAAGTCAGTTGGTTGGTTTGCAACAAAACCTTGTGCTTATGTACAACTTTTAATGAGTCAATAGAAAATAAGGTGTCCATTACCTACGATTACCTTGCAAAAATATCCAAACAAAAAAAGGACCTCCAAGCAAAGCAAGCACAATGCCTATGGGTAAGTCAATTGGGTAGGCAATGTGGCGAGCAGCGCTATCAATTACTAGCATAAACATTGATCCCAGCCAACCCGACCATATCATTAGCCAAGTTCTACTGCCACCAAAAACAAGTGCAAGCAGGTTAGGAATCATCATACCAATAAAACCAATCATACCAGAGATTGAAACAGCACCACCAGTTAGCAAGGCACAAGCTATGATAACTAAGGTGCGAGTGACGCCAACGTTTATTCCCATAGAAGTTGCCGTGGTTTCGCCAAGTAAAAGAGCGTCTAGCTTTCGCCCCATCGGCAACAGTAAAACTAAACCTAATATCATGACTAAAAGGGCATAACGTAGTGGCACAAAACCTGCTTCGGCTAAACTGCCAGATAGCCAGTTAGTTGCACTGCGTAAAATCATGTCATCAGACATAAATAAAATTAGGCTAACGACTGCACCACAAAATGCACTGATAACAAACCCTAAAATTAGCAACCCCATTTGCCCACCGCCTAAAAAACGATGGAAAGCAAGTACAAAAATACATACCAACATACTGCCAGCAAATGCAGCCAAAGGGACACCAATACCACTAATACCAAAAGCAATGACCAGCACCACACCTAAAGCTGCACCACCAGAAGTACCGATTAGGCTTGGGTCTGCCAATGGGTTTTCAAATAAGGCTTGCAAGGCACAACCACTTACCGATAACGCCATACCAACCATTAAAGCGGTTGCAATACGTGGGTAACGTAGCTCCCATGTAAGCTCATTTAAAGTGCTTGGGTGATGCCACTCACCAAAACCAATGCCTAAACTAAACCATGTAATAATACAGCAAAGCAATACCAGCATGAGGTAAAGCAATATTTTTTTAGGTTGAACTGCAAACATTTTAAAACGACTGATGGCTATAGGGTTTATATTTAAATTAAAGCGGTTATGCTTACTCATTTACTAGTCATTTGCTAGTTGATTTAATTTGTCGACCGTTTCAGGAGAGTACAAACCAAATACCATAAAGTCTCTAACTGGCCAAAATATGACTTTATTATTTTTGGCAGCCGGGCTATTTGCAATTTCAGGACGGCTGGCAAATTGCTCTTTTGAACCAATAACGGCTTTGTTGTGGTCAGCAATTATAATAACATCAGGGTTGGCTTCTAACCAGCCTTCACGGGTTAATGGTTTTAGCCCTTCAACACTAGAGGCAGCATTAATACCACCTGCTCTTTTAATCAACTCGTCTGCTACTGTGCCTTTACCAGATACAAATCTACCATCATAGCTCAACAAATAGCGTGTTTGTGTTTGCTTTCTTGGTTTCATACCTTCAAGCCATTTGGCAGATAGTTTTTTACCTTCATCAGGTTTTCCAACTAGATTACCAATAGTTGCAATACTTTGGGCAAACACATCAACCTTTTCTGTTGGTGCCACATTAATGGCTTTAAGACCTAACTCGTCTAAACGCTTATAAATGGTTTGTGGTTGCACCATGTGACTACCTAGGACAAGGTCTGGATTAACTGAGACAATTGACTCGGGCGATATATTGCGGTGAGTACCAACTGTTGGCACATGGTTTAATTTTGGATGTTTGTTCATGGCATCTTTACCAACAATTTTGTCAATAGCACCTAAGCTAATAACAATGTTGGCAACATCTGGGCTCATCACCACAATACGCTTATATTCAGCTTGCTTGGTATCAGTTTTTACATTTACATCAACATTGGCTTGTTGCTCGGCTTTAGAGTCATTTGCCTCGTTGATAGGTTTATCACAGGCTGTTAGATTGCTTACAATGGCTAACATGCATCCATAAAAGCAAGCTTTAGTAGTTTTAAATATGGGTTTTTTCATGATATGAGTCTTGTTGTGTTTGTTATTAAAAGAACAATTTATTTTGTCCTTAGTTTAAGTGTTATTTATAGCGTTACCATCAGAAGCGATAAATTGGCGACTACCTTCTACTTGTTGGTAGAATGCTATAAAGCATAATTTTTAGCAATATGGTTGGTAATTTCAACCCATAAATCCAGTTCGGGATTTCCTTCTTGACGTTGTCCAAAAATGGTGGCTATGGTACGCCCTTTATTATCAAAAGCCTCAATACAAGTGACATACCCATCCACAATGGGTCGTTTAACCCACCATAGTTGTGAGATACCGCTATCTTTAAGGTGTAAGGAGAAGTCATTGTGATCTTTATCTAAAATATTTAACCAGTCTCCTATGCGTTTGATGGTTTTAACAGTACCCGTTTGGATTTGAACCACCCCAGTATTACCAACAAAAATCATAATCGGGCACTCTTTTTGTTGCACTAAATTTAATAATTGTTCAAATGCGTGAGGATTTAGCCTAATTGCCATGCCTTCTGGTGCTTGTGTATAACTGCTTGCTCTGTCAATTTTTAAGTCTGCTAAAATACCAAAAAACTGGTGTACGTCTGTCATGCCAAGCCATTTTTTATGTAAAGTTTTTTTGTCTTCATCACTTAGGCTTTTTAGCTGCCAGTCTTTAAGCTCTTGTTGTGGGTCAAGTTCAATTTTTTTAGCATCAGCATTATTGGCAACATCTTTGCTTATTATTTCATCAATCATTGCTTGCCAATGGGGTAGGTCATCCATATTTTTTAGATAAATTTTGTTAACGGCATTGCCTTGGTTATCAAAAAACTGAATGCTGTGGCTGGTGTGTTTGTCATTTTTAGTATTTGTTACTGCCAATATGTGCTTCCATTTGCTTATAAAGTAGCGTAAATCAAGCCCGCCAACATTTAGCATCATACCCATTTTTGCACCAACCTTTAAGTTTTGGAACTTGCCAATTTTTTCATGTACGGCAAATTCGTTACGGACGATGCTTTCTAGCTTGTCGCTTGCTAGATTGGTAAGTGCGTTAAGTACATCCACACAATTACTGCCTAGGTAATGACTATTTGGTGATGCTAAAAGCAATTCAAACTCGCTCACACCTAACTGTTTTGCACCTTCGGTAGGGAATAACATTTTTGACGCTGATTTTTTTTGCTCATAGGCTTGCCATAGGGCAGTATTTTTGTGGGTGCTGTCTATACTTGTCATTTTGTTTGTACTCATCATAAATCCTTATTATTCCTATTCTTATTTCTAATCTTAAGAATTCACTGCTCATTTAACAATATGCAAGCAATGTTATCAACTTTATTATTTAAATACAAACAATTATTATTATTATTTATATTGCAATTAATAATCATTATCGTTACAATACCAAAATATCTTTCCCTATTTTTAATTGCTTTAACTTGATTGACATGCTTGTCGCAATTTTTAAATGGTTTTTTTATCTAAAATTATGGAGTAGTTAAATGAATACGACATTTAATAATCAAAAATCTAATCATCATAAAACTATTATTAAAAATTTTGCACGCAGTTCATTAAGTTTGGCATTAACGCCTTTATTATTGGCTGCTGCACATACAGCACAGGCGGATACTGAGCCAACTGCACAATTGCCTACCATTAAAATTATTGCTAGTTCAGAAAATAGTATTGATAATAGCTTGCCAAATGTTGACATCATTAAGCGTGATGACCTTAATGACCCCAAAGTTAATGACTTAGCAACGGCTTTACAAAACCAAACATCAATCACACTTGATAGAAATAAAGGTGGTGATACGACTTATCCATCAATTAGAGGTATGGGTGTAAATAATATTGAATTACAAATTGATGGTATTGATACCCCCAGTTATATTACTTATGGGCATGATGATGCTTTTAATAGTGGTGAGTTAAATTCGATAGAAATGGATACTGTAAAACAAATTGATGTTGTTAAAGGTCGTCAATCTGCTAAACAAGGTGGTGGTGCACTTGCAGGCTCTGTGAATATGCGTACTTATCGTCCTAGTGATTTTGTTGATGAAGATAACAAGAGTTATGCTTCGGTTCAGTCTGGTTATACAAGTGCTAATAAAGGCTTTGGTAATACGCTTACAGCAGCAGCAAAGAGTGGTAACTTGGCTGGTATGGTTATTTATACCAACCGTAATTATCACGAGCTTGAAAATATGGGGAACGACAAAGACAAAAGTTTAAGAGATGCCGCTGATTACCAGCAAAACAATCTTTTATTAAAAGGGGAAATGGATGTTACCAAAGGCAAATTAATTGCCACTGGTGAATATTTTGATTTTGAAAAAGAAACAGACCCACGTTATAGCAATGTTGTAAATTACAAAGAGCCTGCCGATCGTAAAAGACTATCATTAGAGGGTGAATTTACAGAAATAATGGGGCTTGATGAGCTTAATGCTAACATTTCTTACCAAAAAGCAAGCAATGAAAGTCGCTCTTGGAGTAATTACAAAAACGAGTTTTATTTGGGTGATTTTAAGCAAGACTACATGGCTGCAAGTGTTGATGCAGTTAAAAAGCTACAAACCAACAATATTAATCATGACGTTTTATTTGGTTTGGGCATTAATCAAAAAGATTTTGAATTTACAAGAATTCAAGAAACTTCAAAAAATAGATCACGTCGCATTCCCTTTACAAAAAGAAATACTACCTTTGCTTATTTAAAAAACAATATGCAGTTTGGCAATGGCATTATTGTTGCGCCAGGCATGCGAGTGGAACGTAAAAAAATTGATATCAAAGTTGATGATTTGCTCAAACAAAATGAGGCTTATCAACTTCAAAAATACAAATCAGATGGTGCAGAAACAAAAGTATTACCAAGCTTGAGCCTAATTGCGCCAATAAGCCAAAATACCAAGGTTTATGCTACCTATGCTGAAGGTGCAAAAAATGCAGATAATGACAACTTTGTAACTTATAATCATGGATTTGCGTATTTGTTGCCAAACCCAGATTTAGAGGATGAAGAATCAAAAAATATCGAAGTTGGGGTAAATTATCAAAACGATAAAGTTGGTGTTCGTTTAAGTGGTTTTAAAACAAAATATGACAACTTTATTGGTGAAAAAATGACCACCTATAACGGAAGACCTGCACGTATGCCATTTAACATAAAAGATGTTGAAACCAAAGGTTTGGAATTAGAATCAAAATTTAAGCTTAATGATAGTTTAACTAGCAGCTTGGGTGCAACCTGGATTGATGCAAAATCTAAAACCAAAGGTAATGAAGAAACCCCACTGGTTGGTACGACACCACTAATTGCTAACCTTGGGTTAGAATATAACCCAAATGAAACATGGGGTGGCAAGCTAAATGTTAAAATGGTGGGAGAAGGTAAAGACCCAGAAAATAAGGATGAGTTCCGCACGCCTGGCTTTGCAACGACTGATTTAAGTGCTTGGTGGGAACCAACCGATAATTTAACCTTATCTGGCGGTGTTTATAATATATTTGATAGAAAATATTGGAATGCAAGTGATGTAAATGGTATGGCAAAACAAAACAATTATGGTCCTTTAAACTTTGATACTTATACAATGCCTGGGCGTAATTATGGTATAAAAGTTAAATATGAGTTTTAACCTGCCTGTAAGGGCTTAATGTTATTGTACCAAGTTAACCACCCTTGTAAGTTGTAAGGGTGGTTTTTTAAATGATAACTATTATTGTTAAGATTGCTTATATGGTTTACAATGTTTGTCTAAATTATTTTTCAGAAATTTTAAACAGATAATTAGATTTAATAATGTTTGCTGTTTTTGTTAATTTTAAAAGATTATGAATAAAAAATGAAGGTTACAATGCCATCACTTACTTTGCCAGCACTCACTTTTAAAAAGCAAAGCTCTTTTCCTATTGCTGTTGTGGTGGTAGTGAGTGTCTTTATCTTGCATGGCATTACAGTTTGGTGGTTGCTTAATATGAGTTCGCCATTATTTAATTCTACTGAACCCCAACAAAATAATTTGATTGAAATCACAATGCTAAATTTGGTTGAAAATGCAGAGCCATTAAAACCAACTCAAAAATCAGTGGCTAAAGTTGTACCACCCAAACCAGTATTAAAACCAAATATAGCAAAACCTAAACCTAAGTCCAGTGTCCGAGCAAAAACAAAATCTACGCCAATGGTCACAAAACCAGTTGTGAAAAAACCTCAATCAGCTGTTAAAAACCCAATTATCCATACTAAAAATAAAGTCATTGTTACTGACAATAGGGTTGCAGAAAATCCAAACCAATGGGAAGTTGAACAACAACGTATCGCAGAGGCAAAGGCTCAAGCTGACAGGGCTTCAAAAGCCCAAGCTGAAAGAGAGGCAAAAGCTCAAGCCGAAAGAAAAGCAAAAGCTCAAGCCGAAAGAGAAGCAAAAGCCCAAGCCGAAAGAGATGCAAAAACTACGAATGTGAGACTGTCAGCGAGTGATGCCTCGTGGCGTAAAAAACCAAATTTTCAAGTTAAATCAGGTAAAGCAAGAAGTGGTGAAGAAATTAAGGTTGAGTTTCGGTTTGCAGTCGATAAACAAGGTAACATCACCAATGTTGAGTTGATAACACCTTCTAAATACCGTCAAATTAATCGAGAATTAATCAGGCAAGCTAAGCGAGGCAAGTTTCATCCTTTTAAAAACAAAGCGGGCGTACCCATATCAGGAAAACTAAATTTGCAAATGATTATTACTGTTCCTTAATTGCTTTTTAAATACTTAGCAATAGCCATTTTAACACAATATAATTTGTAAAGAGGTGATACAAACCATCTAAACTAAATAGTATTTACCATCAGTTTAATGAGGATATTTATGAATATAGCAGAATATTGGCAATACACTGATATCGTTACTAAAATGTTATTTTTTATCTTAATTGCACTTTCCATTACCTCTTGGATTACAGGTATTATGAGAATTTACAGCAGTTTACAGCTACAAAAAAATACAACCCAGCAACTGCAGCTTGCGGTTAAAAATAAAGCAAGCAAACTATCGATATCGAATCCAAGCCAAAGAAAAATGGTAGTTGAGCAGATTTTACTGCAAAGAATTGCTCGTATTCGCCACAGTAGTGAAAAAGGTTTGCCAGTGTTGGGTACAACAGCAGCGATTGCACCTTTTGTGGGACTGTTTGGTACGGTGTGGGGGATTTTCCATGCGTTACACAGTATTGGTAAAAGTGGACAGGCAGGTTTGGCACAAGTGGCAGGTCCTGTTGGAGAGGCATTGATTATGACAGGGCTTGGTTTGGCAGTGGCTATCCCAGCGGTGGTGTTTTATAACATTGCTGCTCGTTTAAACCGTAATGCACTTTATCAAGCTAATGATGTTGCTCATGAGTTACTGGCAGACGCTGTGTTATTGACTGAATAAAAATTATAAAAAATGGTGAGGATTGTATCATGGCATTTCAACTTGGCGAAGAAGACCCTCAAGGTTTAAATGAAATTAATTTAATTCCACTAATTGATATCATGCTGGTGCTGATGATTATCTTTTTAGTAACAGCAACAGTGCTTAATCCTTCTGTACCGCTTGATTTACCTAAAACAAGTGCCACTGTTAATGAGTTACCTCCTGAAAATATTCAGGTGAGTATTGATAAAGAAGCGGGTATATTCTGGGGTAAAGAAGCTGTTAGCCTTGAAGAGTTGCACAATCGATTTAATCAAGCCAAGGCTTCTGGCAAAAATCCATCAATTCAACTTAGGGCAGACAAAGAGACTCGTTATGATACAGTCGCTCAAGTTTTGGCTATGGCAAGTGAGGCAGGACTGTCCAAAATTGCCTTTGTAAACGAGTAATGTTTAAACATTACTTTAAGTTGTTTAACTTATTAATTGAAACTTATTTATGATATTAAAACACCTGTGCGATGGCTAATTTTCACTGGCGTGGTCGATATCCAAAATAAAAGGTAGTTTGGTGTTATCAACTGGTAAAGTACGACACAATGCTTTGATTGTGTCGATTGTGTCTTGCTTATCTTGAGCATTATTAAGCTCTAATGTGTGCGGGTGTAATCGTTGTGTTTTCATATTGCTTAGATTAGCAATATATTTAACAACTTGTAATTAAAGGCATTTAATGACTTTGCTTGATTAAGCACAAAGGGGAGGTTATAATTCTTTTGAGTGACGGGGGGTTTCCTACTGGAAAGGTTGTACTACGGGTTAAGCCGCTACATGATCCTGTTCGAATCAGGCGAACCCGTCACAACTTACCCCCATATTAAGATATATTTTGAAAAGTTTTCTAAATGCTCCACTTCTGATAACATCCCACCAGTAGTAATCATATTTAACTTTATTTTTTGTTGATATTTCTAAGCTATCTATGCGATAGCTAACAGCACTTGCCCACAGATAAGATTGACCATGCATTTCTAAGCTATCTATGCGATAGCTAACAGCTAGCAGTGCCTGCATACTCAGCCAGCCTTTTTCTAAGCTATCTATGCGATAGCTAACCCTCCGTCTATTGGTATGTGGTGTTTAAAAAATTTCTAAGCTATCTATGCGATAGCTAACAGCACTTGCCCACAGATAAGATTGACCATGCATTTCTAAGCTATCTATGCGATAGCTAACATACTGCTAACGTATTGATTAAACAGTTATTATTTCTAAGCTATCTATGCGATAGCTAACTTAATCCTTTTTTGGTTTTGAAAGCTTTTTTTATTTCTAAGCTATCTATGCGATAGCTAACAGCAATGGCAAGTTGGATTGCAGTAATTATGGTTTCTAAGCTATCTATGCGATAGCTAACATTAACACATCATCCAATTTTATTTGGAATTATTTCTAAGCTATCTATGCGATAGCTAACAAGATTAAAAAGTTTGAAACAAGATTTTGAATTTTCTAAGCTATCTATGCGATAGCTAACAAGAATTTTACAACAAAATAATAAGTTATGACAAGAAGTTAAGGGTAAAAAGATCCTTTTACCCTTATATTTTTTACCAACCATAACTTATTGATATTTATATAAATTTTTAAATAATAAAAAATAAGGGTATTTTTCATCAAAATACTCTTATAAAAATTTTAACCAAATGATTTCTCCCAGTGTGGTACGGTACTAATGGAACTTAATCCATAGGTGCTGAACTGCCCATCTACTTTTTCAGGTTTTTCTACCTGTTTAATTTCTAGTGAAAAATCATTCTTACCATGCAAACTTTGCATATTAATATAAGGATATGCCATTAACTTTGGATTATGGTATGCCTGAATCGCTTCTTTATCACTTATATTATGCTGTTCGGCATAGTTTGCGATAATATTTGTTTTTGCTTGCTCAAAACTAATGCCCTGATGTTTTGCTCTTCGTCTTGCAATCCGGTCTAAATTCTTGATTTGTCTAGCACGAGATACAGTGATATAGCCATGGTTGCTAGGCACAGGTTGCACACTTTTAATATGTACATAGTCAGTTAAATTAAACTTCGTATATCTTTTTATAACATCTTCAATATTAAGTTTTTTTAGTTGTTCTTTTGATATGCCAAATAACCTTAATTTTGATCCCAAGTAACTAATCTGATTTCCATTCTTCTCAAAAAAACGAAAATCAGGGAAACTTACACCAATATCTCCATGTGTCGCATCATCGCCATATTTTGCTTTGGCGTGTTCGACTAATGCTATGTGAACTTGCATAAATACAGATGACCATAAATCAAATAACTTTTTGTCACCATCGATAATGGTAATTTCTTGATAAAACTGCATTTGTTACTCCTGATCTAAAATGATATCTGATATGTAAGCCAATCCTTTTTTACCGAGATAAAAAGAAGAAACGCCCGCATTTTCTATCATATTCAAAAATTCATCTTCACGGTCTTCATCACCATCAAAATCAATCATGATTTCCAACTGTCCATTGGCTTTGGTCAAAGTATGCTTAATTTTGCCCTCGCCTTTAATAAATTCTTCACGAACAAAAGGATTACCATAGATTTTCTTTTTTGCCCCTGTCGTATAAGCACCCATAAAATCTTTTGGGGTAAAGCCATTATTAGAAATACCGCTAATTCCGCCCATTTTTGATTTTGCACTACTCATATCATAATGTTGCTCTAAACGTTGCATTTGCAAATACAATGCCGAGCAATAGATAGGCAAGATTAATAACTGCTCTTTTTTATTGAGTGGCTTATATTTTTCAAATAGGTTTGCCAATATATCAGAGGCTTGTTTAATACGTCCATTAGGCTCAACAGGTTTGAGTTTTTTAATCTCTTCTAAACGAGCCAAAATAGAGACAGGGTCAAGAGCGATATTTGCTTGAACCTTATTTATTTGAGCATTGCTATCATCTAAAATAAAATCACAAAGTTGCTCAATATCCAATGCCAAAACACCCCAAAATTGCTGAGAATATTCGGATTGAAAAATGGCATCATTTACTTTAATCATACCTGTAAATGAATTTTGGTCAGTGCTACCTTTCATATTGCGAATATAAGCAATTTCCGTATTAGTCACGCTTGGCTTATCTGCAAAACTAATCACCTGTTCCAAATCCGCAAAATAATAATCTTTACTATTACGAGCTTGATACAGTTTGCGTTGGTCACCAATAAGACGGTTTAAAATACCCATAACCGTATTTTTAGTAAAATCACGTTTATGGTAATTTTGTTCTTTTTTTAACTCGGTCATGGATGCAACAAAGTTACGCCCTTTTTTTGGCAACGGCTCATCATTGCTACCGTCCAAAAAAGAATTCCGCCATGATGATTCATAGTCAATAATAATTTTCATAATGCCTCCTTTTTAGGCATCAATCGCTTGAAAATAAGTCGCATAGTCATCATTCGGCTTAGTGCTTTGCACCTCGTCAGGGCTACGTTTGATACGCATCATCTTGTTACTCGTATTATAATCAAGTTCAACTTTATCAACATACATATAGCCTTTTGCTTGACGAATGGCTAATTCTGAGATCATCGCAATAGTGGTATTGACCAAAATATCAATCGCCACTTGGTCTAATAAAATGCCAACTTCGCCCTCTTGATAAATTGTACCTTTACGCACATAGTTATTATGGAAAGTCGCTTTTGGTTCACGGCTTGGATCAAGCGATTTGATAAAATCTTGCACTGCTTGTGCTACTTGTTCACCTTGATTGTCTTTAATAACCATCGCACAACGGTCAAATTTATTATCAAGTGAAATAAATTGCAACTGCTCAATACTCAATGAGCCGTAAGAAATATATTCGGTATCACCAAAAGTAGTTTTTGAAAAGAATGAGGAACTATCACGCTCGCCTGCTTGTCCAAATTGCTCAAAGTTACCATTGCCCAATTGATCAACAAAATCTTCTAATAATAGAGGACTTGTACGTTTGCATTGACTGGCTGGTACAACATAACCACGAATTAAACCTGTAATTGAGGCTAATACTTGCTGAAGACTTTTTTCGCCCGCAAAATGCAAATCAAATGCTTGGTCACGAAATAGATGATGGCGAATACAGTTTTGACTGATATATAAAGGTGTTTCTTTAAAATCAATATCAGTTGCCTCTTTTTTATATTTATAGCCTGTTTCTTCTTTTACCTTGCCTGTTAGGTTGCTAAAACCACGCAATTTAGGCAGTGTATGATTATCTACTGTTCTGCCCTCACTACTAAGCGTTGTAGGACCATTCCAATTGACTACTCCGTGTCCATAAGCAGTGATTTTAAAATCGACACTTTTAATACCTGTTACTTTGTTCATAATATTGCTCCTTTGTGCAATGTGTTACGGTTGATTAAATATAAAATACATCATATCAGCTTTATTTAGCAGATGATTATTTTCACAAGCTTGTGACAAATAGCCCTCTTCTAGTTACATTTTTTATAATAGCACTATCTAAAATAAAAAACAACCGTAGTACTCATAAGGTTTTGGTTTATTAAAAATAGTTTAATTGTTATAATTACCGCACCATGCATTATGGCTTAGTAAGTAGTACTCATTTTTTCCCCACCGCATAGGTGGCTTATTCATCAGTTTGATTATCAGTGAGTTGATTAATCGCCATTGTACCGACAACTTGTTTTTTGGTTTTCACATAGTACATGGCAAATTTATGACGCTCTCGTTCGCCACCAATCGGCTCTAAATCCTCAGGGGTATAGCTTAGATAAATAGGATTTTCAGGCGAACGAGCCTCAGTAAGCAATACACCATCGTTATAAGCTTTTTTCACTCCATCTGCTTTTTTGATGTTGTGGTGTTTTGCTTTCATAAAGGCAAGTAAATTTTTCTCACTATCCCTCATAACAAATGAACCACCTTGTATTCTATCGGTTGATTCAGTCAAGCCTATAGTAACATTACTATGGTCAGTGTTTTCGTCATACGCATATTCATTAATAAAAGTTGGTGTTAAATTTTCATCAACTTCACAAACCGCCATTTGCACAAAGCGATTATTACCACGCAATGAATTTTTTGCAATTTTGGCAATGCCACTTTTATTTTTTTTCGCTTTTGGCGGTACGCTGATGGGGTCAATGACTTTTGCATGAATAGTTTTTACACTCCCTTGTAATATCTTTTCAATATCGGCTTGTATCTTATCTCGGCAGGTTTTATCTTGATAAAAATTTTGGTAAATTTCATACAGTTGATTAATTTTTAACGTATCAATTTCATTGCTTGTTAAATAATCTTGTAAATAATTAAGCCATGCGATTGTGCTGTGCCATACCTGTAGATTATTTAAAAATTTAGCCTGCCTACTCGTTTTTTTCGCATTTTGAATGCTTTTTGGCATGACAGTTGTATAAACATTCGTCTGCTTTGTTTCATCAAAACGGTCAAGTCGCCCTAAGCGTTGCAACCAATTTTCAGCACTGGTAATATCCGTGTACATACGCTCACAAGTGATATTTAACGATGCTTGTACGATAGGACCACTGCGTAACACCTTATACTGGTGATTACCATTACGTTTAAAAGAATTAAAAACTTCTTCAAACCAATATTTTTTATCCTCTCGAGTATATTTTGAATGGAGTAAAATATTATTTTCTGTATTCTGATGTTGTAAAAAGCCTAATTGTGCGTCTTGTGCCGTATTAGTAATAATAAAAGTAGTTTTATCATCAGTAACAGTATTGTTAATTAAAGGGTTTAGCTCTTCTGTTTCATCATAAGTTATAAATTCTATTTTATAATGGGCTTGGTTGAAACTATCAATTCGCACAAAATTACTATTAGCAATATTTAATACTTCTTTCACAAAAAAATCATGGGGCGTTGCAGATACTAAAAGCACATTGGCTTGATGACCACGCAATTTTTTTGCCTCTAATAGTTCGGCAAATAATAAATTAAAAGCGGATATTGGAATTAATTCATGAAATTCATCAAACACTACGTGGGCTTGCATAAAATGGAGCATGGTGTCTATATTGCTATGGGAAATTACCCCTTTTATCATTTGGTCAATGGTGGTTATAACAATATCGCCGCTAAAATATTCATTTTCGGGCGTGTCTTCGGTATCATCCATGCTTACGCCATCAGTTAAAATTTTTTTATATTCACCTGTAAATATTTCAATACGGCTATTTGGTAAATATTCCTCTTGGGTTAAATCATTAAGCAGTCCCAAACATACTTGTACACGAGGGCATATCCATATGATTTTTTTAGCCTCAGTTTTACCTGCCCATTCCAAGGCAATTTTGGTTTTACCACAACCCGCAGGACCTTGTAATACACCAATATTAGAGTTGCTATCACCAACCCTGTTTGCACGTTTGGCTTTTCTAACTAATTGCGTGAGTTCATTGGCGGTATTTTCTTGTTTTTCGTTACGTTCACTGTTTGGATATTTATCCGTAAACCCTTGAATACAAGCGTCAATTTCAGCAACTAAATTGCTATCTTCTAACAATCTATCATCTAATGCTTGCTCAAGATTGCCTTCGACAATATAGGCGTTTAAGTCTTCTGCTGACATTTTCGATACAATTCTATCGGCACTGATTAATGCGGTACGAGCCAAACTATTGAGGGCGTTAGGTTTTATATCAGTGGTATATTCATCGATGGTGTCTGCGAGTTCATCGTAATTTTTGTAATTAGGGACATCTTCTGTTGTTGGTTTGAATTTGTAATTCCATTTGGGAAATAGCTCGTTAGTCTGTTGTTGGCTAACCTCATCAAACTTTTTAGCAAGTAACTTAACATCTTTTAATACAGCTGTTATTTGCTCTGTTATTCTATCAATTTTGCTATTGGCTAGCGACTTTGTAAAAACTTTATAAATCCCTTTACCACTTTGAAAAAATTTATCTTCCTTTCTAAATGGGCGAGTATGGTGCCAATAAACACTGTGTTGAATTTGTGCAAGTTGTGAGCTGTTTAAATTTTCATCTTTTAATAAAGATTCAGAAAACAACCAAGAAATTTCATTATGTCGTGGGTGTTTTTCAAAAGTAAATTTACTATGACCCTTAATACTTGTATCAATATGCACGCCATCATCAGGTAGCGTTGGAAACAATTCGTCTTCATTCGCTGGATTTTTCTTGATTTTTTGTTTGAGCCATTGTTGAAATTGTGGGTCAATTTTACCAATATCATGTAACACTCCTGCTATAAAAACAGCTTGAGCGAGTTTCGGTTTATCAATCTGCATTTTTTCAATGAGCTTATAACCTAAAAAGCCAACAGCAAATAAATGCTGACTTAGTGGCTGTTTTCTGGTATTGGCTAAGATGTGTTTAGTTTCTATCACTATATCCATAAATACTTCCTTATTTGTCCAATTAACAGGAACGATTCCCAACTCATTAAACTTACTTTTATTACCCACTATCCATACAAGCTTAGTCAACTTACGAGTGCTGATACGATGACAGCTTACTGCTGTGGAACGACTAGCAGAATCTTTTAGCAACTGATAAACGGTTTTTAACCCATCTTCGGTAATGGCGGTTTGCCACACGTTGTCACCAATACGATTGGCAAAAGCATCAAGCACTCGGCGAGTCTTTTTTAGGGCATTTTTTTCGCATTGGGAAACAAAGGTGACTATCATTTTTTGTGGAATTCCTTGTGTTAAAAAAATCAACATCACCTAACATAACCAACTTTCAACAAGATAACAAGAACTAAAGTGGTTTACACGACATTAGTTGTCGTTTAATTGGTTTTTATATGGTCATACGGTCAATATTAGCTCCTACATCCTTACTCACTTGCTGTAATAATTCGCTTGCTATGGCATGGTGCTGTATTTCTTTTAGCATTTTTTCGGCGACTGCCACCACTTCTTCTATGATATGCTGAGCGGTGTTGTTTTTTATATCCGCACGTTGTGCCAGCTGTAGCAGTTGTTTACGATTTGGCTGTTTTGCCTCACCACATACATCCATTTGGTGATAGCCATTGCTTCCAGTGTTATAGGTCACATCATAAGCAGGGGCAAGTGACCAATTACCTTGCCTTTCCATAATAAATGAAAAGTTTTTGCTATGGTCATCTTTATTATTAAACAGCACATTAAACACCACTTGCCTGTAGGCTTGTTCTACTTGTTGTTGCGACTTGGTAAGCATACGCACACAGCGTAAATACTGGATATAGTTAATACTCGGCATACGAAAATCTATATCTAACAACCCTGCTAAGGTATGCACATGTATCCGTTGGCTATAATCTCTTTGGTCGGTTTGCTGTCTATCAAAACGCTGAACGGCAAAAGCCCCTTGGCTGTTGCTAATATCAAAATAACGATGTGGCGGAACTGCTAACCCTGCTTGAGTGGCATAATCGGCATACAATGACTCTAGCAAACAAACGCTTTTATCCTCGCCTTGAGCAGGAAATTTGATAAGCCATGGTTGTAAATTTGGTTGATGTTTGGATTGGGCTTGTGTGCTGATAATTTCTGTCTGTGGGTCATAATAAAGCAATGATTTTGGTCTTGCTCCCTGTGCCGAACCGCCCATAATCAGTAACTCTTGCAAAATATCCGTATCTTGACCTGCCAATATCTTTTCATTAGCGGTTGCCATCGCCAATAGGTCTAACTCAAAGCTGTCGTTATCATGGCTGTGTTCAGGCTCAAAGGTTAATGCCCCAATAATTCTATCCGACGAGCCAATATAGGCAAAGCGTTCAAGTACGTTGATTTCATGGCGTTGTTTATTAAACTGCTTTTGGAAAAACCTATCCATTAGGAGCATGCCCCAACCATCTGGCAAACTGTCTGCAAGCAGTCCGCAGAGATAATGTGAATTGGCGTGTTGCCCATAAAATAAGGTGGTCTTGCTGTCGGTTTGCATTTCGATTGGTGACAGTGGCAAACCATCAGCTAACCATGAAGCGTCATAACCAAAAACAGGTCTATTGCCTTGTTGAGTCAGCGTGCCTACAAGGCGGTTTTCACCATAGCCATTGTAGTAAACTTGTATTTTGTTTATTTTATTCATGATTTATTTTTTTTACTCGATGCTCTCTGGCGGATGTTTTGGTGTTCTAAAACTTGATCGATATTATGGGGTTTTGGTAAAAATAGTTCAGAAAATTCGTTAATCAGACCTAAAGCCGTGGCAATGCGGACAACGTTTTCAAAGGTGCCAGCTTGTCCCGTTTCGATTCGGGCAACTGTACTAATACCGACGCCTGACTTTTGTGCAAGCTCATGTTGGCTAAAGTTAGCTAATAAACGCTGTTTTTTTAAGCGCTCGCCTAAGATAGTGGTAATCTCACTGGGCGTATAAAAATCAAATCTCATAAACAACCTATATAATTTATTTAATCATATATGAATGATTAAATGTAATTTTAGCATTTTATCATTCATATATGAATAGTTATTATAAATTTTTATTCAGTATTCTTTATGCAGTATTTAATGCCAGTGCCTTAACTGTATCAAACATAAAATCCAACGCTTTATGTTTGGTAAAATAATTTAAACACTCCTGGCGAAATTCTTGCTCACTAATATTTTCAGTGGCACAAATAAATGCTAATGGTAACACCAAAGTATCTTTAACAATATCAGCAATATCAAACACCAAGGCTCCACGTCTTGTTTTGCCGTGCATCACTGCAAAACCATGTGGGATACCTAAAACCCATGCAGTGGTCGCACCGAGTCCATATGCCAAATAATTACCATGATTTAAAAACACATTGGCTTTGTCCACCGCCGTATGCTCACGAGTAAACTGACCACTTTTATCATAGTTGGTATTGGTCACTGCCAATTTATATAGTTGTTTGGTCATTCTACCCTCTAATGTCAGCAAATCTGCCACAGTATCTTGCAATACAATTTTTTGACGGTGTTTGCTTATCATGGCTTTGATACCATCTAGACTACTGTCAAAGCCCCATTTTTTCAGTTCACTATCTTTTGCCCAAACCGCTTGCATAAAATCAAGCCGTTTTAGTTGTAATTTGTGGGCATTTACTAGGCGTTTATCCTCGTCCCACCACCAACTTAACCAACCCTGTACATATTCGGTAGGGCGATATTCGCTTTGCGGAGTGAGCCACTCAATTTCTGTGCCTGCAAACAGAGGTGTACCACCGCCACCACAAAAACCAACCAACACGCCTGCTTGGGCAAGCAACCGCATAGCGGCTTGAGTAACAGATGTGCCTGTCCCTAAAATAATGCTTGTGGTGTTAGCGATAGGGATATTGTAGTAGAGGTTTTCTTTTTCGGTTTCTGTGAGGTAAAGTATACGCCCATCTTTTTGCATGACCCTACAATATTGCAAATAATAGATATTGGCACGTTTGGAGTGTAGTATGGTTTTAAGATCAGAAGAATTAAAATGGCTGGAGGTGTAGGGGCGTTCATTTTTTAACATATATAAACCTTAAGTGAGCTTTAATCTTTCAATTTAATACTCTAATTCTTTAGGGGCTGTCCTAGATAAATAAAATTATTTAAGACGGTAGACAATAAAGAGTAGATTAAGTTGTTATAAGCAGTCAAGGTTAATTGAATTAGTTGTATAGATTAAGACCACTTATTGATAAAAATAGCGAAGAAGAAGGATTACTGACAGGTGAAATTGAAGTTAATGAAAGCCTCTTTAGTTGTATAAAACAAGAATTTTTTTTGGTTAGGAGTATAGTTTTACTATGTTGAATGATTTAGAATGTGCAAGGACCGACTCCTGTTCAATACAGAAATCAGTCCTTGAATTTAGCCGCTTAATTTAAACCTTCCAATATTGGGGGGTTATATCATTGAGGGCGGTTTTTATAAAAGAAGCAAAATTGAAATTAGATGTGCTTATCTAATGCTTGTGCTAATTGTTCTTTTGACTGCAAGCCCACAAGTGCTTCTACCCGTTCACCACCTTTAAATACAAATAGAGTAGGGATACTGCGGATACCAAATTGTGCAGCTACTTGGTTGTTATCATCTACGTTTACTTTAGCAATTTTTACTTTGCCTTCGTAGTCGGCAGCTAGCTCTTCAAGTACAGGAGCAAGAGCTTTACAAGGACCACACCAAGGTGCCCAAAAATCAACCAATACAGGTACGTTTGACTCTAATACATCGCTTTTAAAGCTTGCATCGGTAGTTGTTAAAATAGTTGCTGACATAATTGTCTCCTTGTTTTAAGTTTCATTTAAGTTTTGCTTGTTAGTGTATACAAAATGCGATTGTAAGTTTTGTAGTGTTAACCAATCATTAAAATAAACACATTATGTATAATACTATATTATATATAATAGGGATACTTTTAAAAATTTATAGTCAATTTGACAAATAACAGTCATTGATTAGTTTAATTATACATCATCACTTGCAAAAATTAATTATTTGCAATATTGAGTACGCAAAAAAAGTGTTTTTGTATATACTGGCTTGACTAAAATTAAGCCATAAATAAATTAGCTGGTAATTATGCGGATTTCTGAACAAGACATTTTACAGATGAACAAGCAAGAGCTTGCCCATGCTCAAGTTTTTTTTGAAGACTTTGCAAAATCTATAACAATATATGAAGATAAAGATATCTTGGTGGTAGATAAGCCTGCTGGGTTGTTGAGTGTTGATGGTAAACTTTTAAAAGTTAGTTTATTAAATCGTTTGGTGCGTGTTAATCCCGACATTAAATTGATTCATCGGTTAGACATGGATACCTCTGGCATTATGATTTTTGCAAAAAATAAAGACGCACAAAGTCATATTAGTAAGCAGTTTATTGATAGGTTGCCACAAAAAGAGTACCAAGCAGTGGTGATGGGTACGCTTGAAGTTGTTGGCAAAAAAGGTACTGTTGATGTGCCAGTGCGTTACGAGCCGACCACCAAACCTCGACATATTGTAGATATGAGTTGGAAAAAACATGCGCTTACAAAGTATGAAGTGTTACACCATGAATTACGTAAGTATACAAATCAGAGTGTGCCAGTTACTAGAGTTAAGCTGTTACCAGTTACTGGGCGAAGCCATCAACTAAGGGTGCATATGGTGCATATTGGGCATGTGATGATTGGTGATCCAATTTATGCTGATGGTCTTGCTTATGATATTGCACCAAGGCTTAATTTACATGCCCATAAGCTAAGGTTAAAACACCCAACCTTAAATACATGGATGGAGTGGGGCAGCGAAGTACCATTTTAATGGTAGCGTTTAGACTCATTTTTGGCTATTAATTACATACCAAAGTTAGCAACTTATCGTCTTTATCTAAGGTTTGCCAATTTAGATTATTAACTTCTAAATTCGATGAATCCATAGTTTGAGTGTAGTCGGCTCTTTTGTTATTTTTACAATCAATCATTTGTGGTATTTGTTTTGTGCTTAATCGACGTTCAAACAAGTATAAGTTTGCAAGTTTAATGTTTGGATGCTTGCTATTTGTGGCAATGTTAGCTGTATCTATTGCCATAAAACGGACAGTATAAGGTTTTAAATATGTCCAAGGGCGATACCAAGTTGAAGTCTCTATCGACTTGACTACTGTAGTGCCTTTGGGTAGCTGTTGAGTTGTTTGTTGATACCAGTTATATTCTTGATGAATCTGAAAGCCAAAAATACCAATTGCCGCAAATAAAGGAATTATCCATTTTGGTAGATTTTTTTTAAACACCAGTCTTGCTAAATGGCGTATCACTAACGCAATACCTGCGAGTGCAAACCCTGCCGAGAGAGTTGCAACAAACTCATAAATCATAACACTGACTTCTCTATATTTAAGCTAAAACTAACCAATTATAACAGCTTATTGGTTGATTTGGTTGTATATCAATCAATAATGTTTACAAAAAAACGCACCGATTTTTATCAGTGCGTTTCGTTTTGTGTTGTATTTTACAGTTTATTGATTAATGATCAACCGCGCCGCCAGCACCACGAGGATAGCGCACACTTTCTACAAGATCCTGAATCTCTTGTGGTGGTGCTTTAGTCATGGCTGACACAACGAATGCAACGGTAAAGTTGATGATAGCACCAATTGCACCAAATGATAGCGGTGAAATGCCCATAAACCAATGTTCAGCTGTATCTGGGAAGTTAGCCGTACCAGCAACAAAGAACCAACCTTTAAACATAAAGATGTAAACAAGGGTGATAATAAGACCAGATAACATACCTGCAATCGCACCTACGTTGTTAACGCGTTTTGAGAAAATACCCATCATCAATGCTGGGAACAAGGATGCAGCAGCAATACCAAAGGCAAGTGCAACAACCTGAGCAGCAAATCCTGGAGGGTTCATACCCAAGTATGTTGCTACACAGATGGCAACTGCCATAGCAATACGTGCGGCATTTAGCTCGCCTTTATCACTAATATTAGGATTAATATAGCCTTTAATTAAATCATGGCTTACCGCTGATGAGATGGCTAATAATAAGCCAGCAGCAGTAGATAGGGCAGCAGCTAAGCCACCTGCCGCAATCAAACCAATAACCCAAGGTGGAAGCTGAGCAATTTCTGGATTGGCAAGTACCAAAATGTCTTTGTTTACATCAAGCTCGTTACCTTTCCAACCTTGGTCAGTAAATTTGGCATCTTGTTTTGCCTCAGCCGCTGCAATTGCTTCTTTAGCGGCAGCAACATCACCACCTTCTGTTTCAGCTTTTGCTAAACCAGCTTGTGCTTTGCTCAAACCGCCGTCGCTATACATTTGGATGCGGCCATCATTATTCAAGTCGTTATACTTCAACAGACCTGTTTTTTCCCAAGTTTTCATCCAATCAGGGCGTTGTTCATATTCTAATGCTGGCTGTTCTACACCTTGAGGATATACAGTGTTAATTAGGTTTAAACGTGCCATTGCACCAACTGCTGGTGCAGTAAAGTATAGTAATGCAATAAACACCAAAGCCCAACCTGCAGACCAACGTGCATCAGCAACTTTTGGTACAGTAAAGAAACGGATAATAACGTGTGGTAAACCTGCGGTACCAATCATAAGCGTTAACGTAAACAACACCATGTTTAGCTTGTTTGGTACATCTGCAGTGTACGATGCAAAGCCTAAGTCTTGTACCACTTGATCCAATTTAGCGAGTAAAGGCATGCCAGATTGAACTTCGTCAGAGAATAAACCTAAACCTGGGATTGGGTTGCCAGTCAGCTCTAATGAGATAAAGACTGCAGGTACTGTATAAGCGATGATTAGTACAACGTACTGAGCAACCTGTGTATAGGTAATACCCTTCATACCACCAAGTACCGCGTAGAAGAAAACCACACAAGCAGCAATAATCAAACCAGTGTTTTTATCAACTTCTAAGAAACGAGAGAAAGCAACACCTGCACCAGACATCTGCCCAATTACATAAGTGGTAGAAGCAACAATTAAACAAACGACTGCTACTAAAGCAGCAGTTTTAGAATAAAAACGGTCGCCAATAAAATCTGGTACTGTAAACTTACCAAACTTACGTAAGTAAGGTGCAAGTAGCATTGCTAACAATACGTAGCCACCTGTCCAGCCCATTAAAAATGATGAAGCACCATAGCCACCCATTGCTAATAAACCAGCCATAGAAATAAAAGATGCCGCACTCATCCAATCTGCACCAGTTGCCATACCATTCATGACTGGGTGAACACCACCGCCAGCAACGTAGAACTCACTGGTAGAACCTGCACGTGCCCAAATTGCAATACCAAAGTATAATGCAAATGATAAACCGACGAAGATAACGTTAATCATAAATTGACTTATAATCATAATGTTACTCCTCGTCTAGGCCAAAATCTTTATCTAGCTTATTCATACGAAAAGCATAGAAGAAGATGACAATAATGAAAGAAATAATGGCGCCTTGTTGAGCAAACCAAAAGCCTAGGTCTGTTCCACCAAATTGAATGCCAGCAATAAGCGGGCGTAAGATAATGCCAAATCCAAATGAGCAAATTGCCCATACGACCAAGCACGACAAAATCAGGCGTACGTTTGCTTTCCAGTAGCCTGATGAGTCTGGGGCATTTGGGTTGTTATCCATAACGGTAACTCCTTTTACAAATAATCCTAAAAAAGTTGCCGATGTTAGCCCTTAATCATCTTTAAATAATAAGAGTGACTAACTCGGTCAAATTTTGTCCTTGTCTTCCTGACAAGTCACGCACCTATATTTTTAAACTAATTCTTCACAAAAGTCCAATAAAAAAATAGTTTTTAGTCATTAATTATTTTTTAAAAATGTGCATTTTTAGATTTTTCTCTATTATATCAAGTTGATATCGAGTTGATATCAACAAAAAAGTTTGTATTTTATTTGTTTAAAATACAAACCATTTTTAATAATGTGACGGATTAATCTTTTGTTATGCTTGTTTTGTTCCAAAAATTTTATCGCCTGCATCACCCAAACCTGGGATAATATAACCATTTTCATTTAAGTGGCTATCTAATGCGGCTGTGTATATTTGTACGTCTGGGTGAGCATCATTTACGGCTTTTACGCCTTCGGGAGCAGCCACTAAAACAATGGCTGTAATTTTTTTACAACCATGTTTTTTTAACATATCTATGGTTGCATTCATTGAGCCACCCGTTGCTAGCATTGGGTCAATTACTAAAGCTGGGCGGATATCGATATCTTTTACAAACTTTTCAAAAAATGGTAGAGGTTCTAGGGTTTCTTCATCTCTTTGTAACCCTACGACGGATATCTTGGCAGTTGGGATTAAGTCTAAAACACCATTTAGCATACCAAGACCAGCACGTAAAATAGGCACAACGGTTACCGTTTTACCAGCAATGCGTTCGGCTTGTATTGGTTGATTATCCCAACTTTGCATTGGGTAGGTTTCTACTTCAAAATCACGAGTGGCTTCATAGGCCATTAAACGCCCTAATTCGTCTGTTAAGGTACGAAACTTGTATGTACTACAGTCTGCTTGTCTCATTAGACTTATTTTATGGCGTACTAAAGGGTGGTCGATGACAGTAACATTCATATATTTATCCTTATTGTCTTATTGTATTGTGTGTAAAATTGAATGAGAATTCACTTTAAATTATTGTGTATAATAACAAAAAAAACTGGTTGTTTTTTTACAAAATCACGATAAATATTTCTTTTATGTCAATTGTATCTACCCAACAAGTCGAGAATCATCCGTTTGAGCCTGTATTGCCTAAAAATGCAACAATTATGATGATGGGTACCTTCCCACCAACGCAAGATAAATGGGCGATGTCGTTTCATTATCCAAATTTTTATAATGATATGTGGCGTGTATATGGGCAAGTTTTTTTTGAGAACCAAGATTATTTTAGAGTTGGTTTAGAAAAACGTTTTGATTATGAGGCAATTATTGATTTTTTACATCATAAAGGTATCGCTTCTTGCCCAACAGTTCGTCAAGCGATTAGAGAAGAAGGTAACGCCGCTGATAAACATTTAACAGTTGTTAGTCCAGTTGATTTAGAGAGTGTACTTCAGCAAGTGCCAAAAGTAACAACTATTTTTACAACTGGAGGCAAAGCAACAGAAGTTTTACTTAGCCTTTTAAATGAAAAAAATCATCGCAAAATGCCAAAAACAAATCAAAGTATCAGTTACCTATTTGAAGGAAAGCATATAAACAAAACCCTTAATTTGGTGCGTTTGCCTTCTACTTCTCGTGCATACCCATTGTCGTTTGCAAAAAAAGTTGCTGCTTATCGTGCGTTTTTTCAGTCTGTTAATAAAGTGGGTTGACATGAAAAATGAATTCAAATGGTAAAAATAAGCATAAAAACGCTTTATTCGCTGTACTTTGGAAAGCTACCAGACCAAGAACTTTCCCACTTGCTGCTGCCAGTATTATTTGTGGTAATGGGCTGGCTTATAATTCATTAAATGGTTTTGAGCTTAGCAATTGGTGCATTTTTTTATTAACTTTATGGGTAGCACTTTGTTTGCAAATACTGTCTAATCTTGCAAATGACTATGGCGATGGTGTGAGTGGTGCTGATAATTTGAGAAATGCACAAAGCCCCGAAAGATTTACTGTTACAGGTCAGATTAATGCTAATGATTTAAAAAAAGTGATTTATTATTGGGCTGTTTTTACTTTTGTGTGTGGCGTATTGCTTATTTATTTAGGGCTCGATACATTAAAGGAGTTTTTGGTTTTTTTGTCATTGGGTGTTTTGGCTATCATTGCAGCTTGTGCTTATACTATGGGCAAGCGACCCTATGGTTATAGAGCCTTGGGTGAGGCATCGGTGTTAGTATTTTTTGGCTGGCTAGGTGTGCTTGGTAGTTGCTATTTACAGTTACATTATCTTGAAAAAATCATGATTTTAGCTGCAACTGGATGTGGATTATTGGCTGCGGCAGTGCTTTATGTAAACAATATGCGAGATGTTGATGCCGATAAGCTGGCAAAAAAGACAACCATTGCTGTATTGATAGGTAAACAAAAAATGGTGCTGGGCTATTATGTGATTATATTATTAGCTGTTTTGTGCTATTTTGCGTATGCAATGTTAAATAGTATCGGCAGTTTATTGTGGTTATTAACCTTGCCATTTATTTTAAAACATCTCGCTTTTGTGGGTAATAATCGCAATAACCCACAACAATTAGGTACGCAATTAAAAACAGTGGTCATGACTACTTTGGCTGTCAACTTGTTATTTGTTGTTGGACTATTGATGTGATAAGTTGATATTATCAACAAGGTATTGTATTGCTATTAACGTTGTTCATAAAAACTCTTTAATAAGTTCATACCAAAGTTTTTTATCCAACCCAACCAACAAACTACCACAAATTTTTTTCTAAAAACGTTGCATTGCATTGTTGAATTTAAGATTTATATAGAAGTCAGTCTATGTTTTTTTGTTACAAATTGATATCAATACTAATATTGCAGGATAATAAATTGTTAGGCGTAATGGAGGCAAAATCATGGCAAGCATTAACGGAATAGCCCACATGCAATTCACCGTATCGAACATGGAACGTTCTAAAGCATTTTATGAACCTTTTCTTCATGCACTTGAAATGGTAACACTGGTTGATGAGCCAGAAATGTTTTATTGTATCGGAGGAAGAACTGGATTGGCTATCACTCCTTGCAGTGCAGAGAATTCTCATCAAAGCTTTAACCAGCTAAATGTAGGAATTCATCACTATTGTTTTCGCGCCAGAACACGTAATGATGTGGATGAAATATACGGTATTGCCGTCAAATTGGGTGCCAATATTATTCGAGAGCCAGCTGAAAATAATGAGTGGGCACCTGGCTACTACTCAACTTTGTTTGAAGACCCCGATGGTATTCGAATTGAGATAAATCATATTCCGGGGAAAGGGCATCTATCAGGCAATTCCGCTTAATAAAGGGGCTCAAGTCGGAAACTTTTTCCGATACTTCGTCACCCTAAAAGTGCTGTTTAGCTGATTAAACCCCCTAAAAGGCAGCAAACACAAAAACTTTTAGTGCAGTTTTAAACAAACAAAACGGTCTAATAATAATTAAATAAAAAAACGAAAACCAGAACT
>PDWI01000171.1_pt1 | contig 95817 bp, 84 predicted proteins | sample 1430891 | NCBI WGS metagenome assembly PDWI01 (sample SAMN01162508, study PRJNA174530) | Oral metagenome, whole genome shotgun sequencing project. | biome: Marine environment; feature: Marine mammal; material: Swab sample of the gingival sulcus; isolation source: swab sample of gingival sulcus... | reverse complement strand
TTTATGGGAGTTATTCGACCCTCCTTCTGCAAAACATGAGACTGAAAATGGTCAAATAATGTTGTTTAATTTCAATTAATTATAACCGGACACTTGTGCCCCACAACAGGTTAAAACGGAAACAATTAATGAAAAAGACTCATTCTTTCGAGCATAATCTGTGCTGAGTAAAAACTGACAAACCGTAAACAATATAAATACCTTCAAAATACAGTCTATTTATAAAAAAAATTGCTATAGAAAAACCAATTAACCCCAGCATCAACCCGACAGCATGAACATAAGAACTCGTATTCACTTGAACCAAGCTAAGGTTGCACAGCTTGAATAAGGCAAAAATTGGCGCTACAATAAAACTCATATAAATAATTAATCCAAATACACCTTGCTCAACCAATACCTGCAAGTATGTATTATGTGATGCTCTTACCTTTAAGGATTGTTCAATAACACTCTCTGGAAGATAGTAAGGGCTTAGATATTCGTAAGTTCTACCCCCTGCCCCCAAAGGATAGTCTTTTATCATTGGTAGACTGTTTTTCCATATTTCAATTCTACCTGCGGAATTTTGTTCTATGGCTCCCTGCTCAACCCCTTTTTTCAAACTAAACAACCTTCCTTTATACTGGTCGTCCATAAGATAGAAAACTATGCTACTAGCCATGAGTAAAACAGCAATCATTTTAATCATGCCTATTTTCTTTCGGAATATCAATCCTGCAAATATAAATTGAAATATAAGAGCCAAAAATGCCCCTCTACTACGACATAAAACAAACATATTCATAATATACAACAAAGGAATAACTGGTATAAAGCGCTTCCACTTAATTTCTGAAAAAATAAATGCCACCAAGGAGGGAACCAACAATACGATCAAAGCTGCTAGCATGTTAGAATCTGCCGCATCAGTTAAACCAAACTCCTCCAAACGTCCTCCCATATGGGAGGATCTTGCTACATGCGCCATATAAAACAAACTCCCCAGCATCACCGCCATAATCATCCGATAATGTTGAAAAGAAGTTACTACCTTTACCACAAGGAAGTAGACAAGCACATACCGGAAAAAATCGTACACAGCACCTTGGGCAACTTGGGGAAAAGGGCTAAAAATAGAGGTCGCTACTATAAGAAAAAAAAACAATAAAAGAAGTTTAGATGTCGCATATTCAAACACCTTAATCGAACTTAAATGGGAAGAGTGCAATATACAACTTACCAGCAAAACTGCGGCAGAGATATAGCTCCATCGCAAATCCGGAACCTCATAGCTCCACCACTGTTGTTTCGGAATATTAAAATAGACAAAGATATAGGTAAGCAAACCCCATATCGGTCGATGAACAAGGGCTGCAACCCATCCACAGCCAACCAATAGCAGAAATGCGATAGGAAACAAAGCCATGTTTTCAACCTTTGTGTACGAGCTTATCTAGAACATGTTCGAATTTCTGGGTTAACAATTTACGCGTAAAGGGTCCTGTGCTGGCTGTGCTACCAGAAACAAAGTGATGTGTTTTGACACTTTCCACAAGTTGAAACATGGGAGGATATATTTTATCTGAATCAGTGGTAGTGACGACGGTATGATTCCCCAGAGATTTCAAAATAGCCTCGGTTGCACTTTCTGGCTCACAAAAAGAAAAAATAGGGCTCCCAAGAGCCATATATTCAAATAATTTTGCCGGGACCTGTAACGTTGTCCCCTGGGCAAACAGAAGAAGGATATCCGCACCTTTAGCTCTAGACAGCGCCTCCTGATGAGACATTGGCGGGATCAGTTCAACAATATGTTCAATATCCAATCGTCGAACATGCTCTTCCAGGGGCATCCCATCAAAATTTTCACTTCTGCCAATTAATTGAACGCGTAAGGGGACATCTTCAGCTAAATTGACTGCCATCCTTTTTACAGCCTCAAGAAATGGCAACGGATCACGTTGCTCATATAAGAGTCCAATGTGCACCATAAGGACTGTATTTTCCTCTGCCGTACGGGAAGAGACAACATTCTGATAGTCTTCGGCATCATACCCATTGGTTATGGTTGTGATTTTATTTTTTACATCTGGAAAAAAACTGGTCATCATTTCTGCCATTGGAATGGTATTGGCAATAACAGCATCACTTGCTCTCATCACAAAGCGTTCCAGTTTTCGATCCCACCAACTTACCAAGCCTCCGTGGACAACATTGAAAGGATTTCCGCTCCATGGATCTCTGAAATCTGTTACCAGAGGGACTTTCCACCTTCTTTTCAAGCACGCGGCAATAATATGTCCGGTAAAGGGCGGCGCTGTACTGTAAATTAGATCAGGACGAGGAATATTGTTCGCTTGTCGCAATGCTGGGAGCAGCCAACCTATCTGATTATCCGGCGTTTGCAGTAAGCCGCTTATTTGATCCTTTATGTTCTGCACCAATCCTTTTTTTTGGGAAATCTTAATTTTAGGAGCAATAGGCCCCTCTGCACTTCTTTCTGAAGCATTCTGCTTTCCAAAATATTTTTTGAATAGACGCCACGGCTTGAAAAAATCTACTACTCTTGCGCGAAAGACTTCCACATTTACAGGCAGTTTTTCACGAAGGCCATCGTCTGAGGATTGGCTTTCTTCAACTGCTACAGTCAGCACTGTGATTTTCCACTTTTCATGATCAAGATGTTTCAGAAAACCAAGCGTCCGATGAACACCAGAACTATTCATAGGCGGAAAATAATACGCTATTATTAACAGGTGCTTCATGACGAAAATATGTCTTAATAGAGGTAAAAAAGGGAGAGTCGAATATATCTCGTGCAGACAGAGAGATGAACAGATTTATTTTGCCAGCAAACTCTGAAAAATTTGAATCTGCCCCATCGTTGTCGCCTCCCAATCAAATTGTTCAGCATACTTTCTAGTCTCATTACGATCGGGGTACATACAAAATAATTGTTCAACACCCTGAGCAATTTTTTGTGGTGTGCGCTCTTCAATGAGTACACCGGCTACTGGACTATTCACCACTTCAGGCGTCCCCCATATGTTGGTCGCCACCACGGGAGTGCCACAGGCCATAGACTCCAACAAAACATTTGCCCACCCCTCTCTATCTGATGCAAGAAGTAACGCATCTGCTGCCTGGTAATATTTTCTCAATTTTTCCTGCGGCATACCAGGCAAAAGTTTCACTCTTTTCTGCAGCCCGTATTGTTGTATGAGCATATGTAGGACTTCGTGTTGTTCGCCGTCTCCAACAATAAGTAGAGAATACTCAGAAGGGAGGGATGGCAAAGACTGAACAATCAAATCATGTCCTTTCCTCGGGACAAGATATCCTACAGAAAGCAGTACTTTCCCCCGTAACCCAAGTTCCTCTTTCAGCGCAGCACGTTCAGGTACAGGATGAAACAACTTCAGGTCTACTCCATTTCGCAATGTGCTTACCTGATGTTCAGTTCCTTTTAGACGAGAGATTTCCTGCTCCAGTGCCTCACAGACTGCTATGGAATGGTCCGCCTGCCTGCTTGCCCACTGGATCAATATTTTAGGAATGACAAAAGAAGGGTACCAGTTAATGTCTGTCCCGCGAGCCGTAATGGTCACCTTTTTCCCGAGCCATTTTCCAAGCAGCACAGCCGCAACTCCATCAGGATAATAGAAATGAGCGTCAATAATATCGAAATCGTATCCTTGCCTGATGATACGTTTCAGGTGAGGCAAGGCTGCAATTGCGAGAAAAAAGGGAGCGGTACTCAATCCAATTTTTGGCAGGAGAGGATAGCGTGGATGGGTCACCGTAATGCCAAACCGTTCTTCTGCCAAAGGTACCCGAGCATAATCCCCATATTTACCCCAACGGGCAGACGAAAAAGGAAACCAGGGGACTGGAGCAACGACACGTGTCTGCACCTGCTTACTTTCCACCAAATGCCGCAAACGGGTTTCCACAAAAATCCCATGCCTGTTATTTATGGCGTTGGGATAGAGCGTCGTAAAGGTTAAGAGAGATATCATATTCTTATTTCGACGCCCCATTATTGATGAGTCTTGTATAAAGATCCATGTATTGTTCACCCATTGAATCGAGACTGAACCGCTGCGTAACAGTCTCTTTTCCTGCCTTGCCCACCATTGCAGCATGCGGCTCATTTTCCAGGCAAGAAGCAAGAGCTTCTGCCAGAGTTTCAGGCTGCCCAACCGGGACAAGCCATCCATCTTGTCCGTTGGTGATAATTTCGCCAACTCCACCGACATCCGTCGACACAACGGGCACGCCAAGCGACATGGCTTCAAGCACGGTCATGGGGATTCCCTCTGCAATGGACGACAGGACAAAAACATTCGCGTACCGCAACAAAGCAAGCACGTCATCTCTTGGCCCGGCAAGCCATACATTCTCGACAATGCCAAGTTCTTCCACCTGCCCTCGCAATTGCTCAGCAAGCGCCCCTCCCCCAATTATCGCCAAATACAGCCTCTCCCGCCCCTGAGGGGTGTTGTGCAAAAGGTGGGAGAACGCAAGGATTAATCCTTGCTGGTCCTTTACAGGGTCTAGTCTGCCGACGGTCATGATAACAGAGGAATCATCAGACAGGAAACGTGAAGGAACATCGGAAACAGCTTGTTCCAAAATGGAAACCGGTGGTTCCGTCACACCATTATAAATTAAGTGAACACGCTCCCTACGTACCTTCACCACATTGATTAGCCAACGTTCAAGATCTTTGGAAACAGGCACCCAGGCATGGATAAATGGCGCAAGAAAACGTCGAAGCTTGAGATATTTTACGTCTGTACCCTGCGGATCAGAAGAGTCACGACCATGCTCTGCATGCACTCTGGCTGGAACTCGACTTAACCATGCCGCAAATTGATATTCCAAGGTAGGGATATTGTAGGTATGCACAAGCGCAGGTCTCTTTTTGAGCAATAAAAACAATATCTTAAAAAACACCCTGAAATCCTTACCAGGACGTTTATGCAGCGCAATAAGCTGGACGTTATCATTGGTGATACGATTGCTGAAATGGGTGATTTCTGTCAGGCTGACAATAATGTGTTTATATTTTTCTTCTGGGCATCGATTGATAAACTCCACCAATACTGTTTCCAGCCCCCCTATATCCATCCGATAAATAATGTGAACAATCGTGTGGTCTCTAGTCGATAAGTCGGTCATATGCCCGTTGATAAATCAATGCATTATTTTTCCATGTTCGTTCACTGACGACCCAATTATACCCCTGCTTTTCCAGTTGCTCCTTTTTCTTTTTATCCTGAGCCAACTTCAGCGCACAGGCAACGAGCGCGTCAGGAGAATCTGACGGGTAGAGTAAGCCCGTTACGCCATCTTGAATCATCTCCTTGTGCCCACCAACATCACTGGCAATTATAGCCTTTTGCATTGCCATTGCTTCCAGTGGCTTTAACGGCGTGACAGTCTCCGTAAGGCGAATGCGTTTTCTTGGTAAAACTAAAGCATCCAGTATCGAATAATATCCTGGAACCTGCTCATGAGGGACTCTCCCTGTAAAAATGACAGAATCTCCTATACCCATCTCGCGAACCTGTTCTTTCAACGCCGTATCTTGCTCTCCGCCACCTATCAGCAACAATTTAAAAGCGATCTCCGACTCGGACAGATGTGCCATGGCCTTAATTAAAAAATCCAGTCCTTCATAGTGGTAAAAGGACCCTAAAAATCCCAAGACAAAGTAGCCAGAAAGGTCTAGTTGGTCAACAAGCTGTCTATCCTTGACTACGGGAATGAAATTCTCGGGTACGATCGCATTTGGAACAACCTGAATTTTGTCTTGATTAATACCCCGTTCGACCAGATCATTTTTCAGCCCGTGACATATGGTAAAAATCTGGTTAACACGTCTACAGGCGAAGGTTTCCAACCACCTGACAATTCTATATTTTTTTCCCCACTCCACATACGTACCCTGATCGACCCCTGCATCCTCCCAAAAGGCACGGATTTCGTAAACCACGGGTATCCTGTATTTTCTGGCGGCAAGAATCAAAGGCAGGACGTTAAGCACGGGACTATGCACATGGATTAGCGAAGGTCGCTCACGCTCAATAACCTGAGAAGCAGTTTTCATGATCTTCGCCATCAGTTTACTTTCGGCAACTCCCGCTTTCTCGGAAGAAGAAAGAGCACCGCACCGATAAAACCGGATGGAATCACGGCTTTCCATTCGATTGTCTATGGCTGAAACCCCTAATGCCGCCTCGTGTTTTGGTGAAGTAAGAACAACCGGTTCTAACCCAATATACCCAAGGCATTGCAAAACATTCTGACTTCTATAGGAGTATCCATCCTGGGCAGGCAAACTGTGATCAAGTACGTGCAGTATTTTCTTCATAACGAGGTCAATAAAAATGATTCAACACCATCGTCGCAGCCATTTCTCAAATATCAGAATTGACCACAATTCGGGACTCCAGTCTCTTTTTCCCTGCTGATGCGATCCCCACATATTTTCAAGAACTTTACGATTAAGAAACTCACCTGATCGAGCCCTGACGCCCAAAACATTAGTTTTGAATTGCTGAGCAAGTTCACCCTGCCTGAACCACATGGCTAATGGAAGTGAAAAACCCATTTTTTTCCTATACAAAATGTCATGAGGCAGAAAAGAAGAAAGTGCTTTCTTGAAAAGGTACTTTCCTTCTCCATGGTGCAGCTTGAATGTTGAAGGGATGGTTGCCACCAGCTCAATAAACTCATGGTCAAGAATAGGAACACGCACCTCCAGAGAATGAGCCATGCTTGTACGGTCTACCTTTGTAAGAATATCGTCGCACAGGTACGTTTTCATATCCATGTACTGCACTGCAGACAATGGATCACTGGGGCACTGTTGTGCATATTGCTCAAATACACTGAACGGAGAATAGGAGGCTATCTGCTTACGCACCTGCTCAGTGAAGAGTGTATCCCGTACGCCCTGGAACCATGACATAGTATTGAAATAACTTTCAAGAGGGGCGAGGGAAAGGTTTGTCAAGGTGGTTTTGGCTCTAAGAAACTGCGGAGCCCAATCCAACTTAGGATAGATTGCTGCAAGAGGACTTATGCCATATTGCCTAAACCAGGGTGGGAGAAACTTGCGGATTCTGTTTTCAATATAATCAAGGTGATAGCGGCGATACCCAGCGAAATTCTCATCCCCACCATCCCCAGAGAGACAAACCGTTACTCGCTCTCTTGCTGCCTGAGAGACAAAAAAAGTTGGTAACGCTGAAGAATCTGCAAAGGGCTCATCAAAGAAAAAGACTAACTCATCCAGAGAGTTAACCATATCGTTACTGACTATGTGTTCAATATGGGAGGTAGAGAATAAGTCAGATACCTTATTGGCAAATTCCAATTCATTGAATGCACTTTCTTGAAACCCCACACTACAGGTTTTAACGGAATCGTCAAGTATCTGAGCCATCATCCCAACGACAGCGCTTGAATCAATTCCACCACTAAGAAAAGCACCCAAAGGGACTTCACTCATCAATCTTATCTGGACAGCCTCTCTCAATTTGGCAACAATCTGCTCCTGCCACTCTAAAGCAGTAATTGAATAGTTGGGCTCAAAAGAGATATCCCAGTATTTCTGGTGTGATATCTGCCCATTGCTCCTAACCAGGATAGTGCAACCAGCTTCCAGTTTATGTACTTCTTTGTATATTGATTTAGGGGATGGTATATAAAAAAGGGTAAAAAAATCTGCTAAAGCTTCAAGATTGAGTTCCTTGGTCAGTTTTGGGTGTTCCAGCAATGCTTTGATTTCAGAACCGAATATAAATGTACTGCCATCCCAAAAGTAATATAGTGGTTTAATGCCAATCCTATCCCTGGCAATAAAAAGTTCTTCCTGACGACAATCCCAAATCGCAAATGCAAACATCCCCCTTAGTTTTTCGACACAGTTTTGCCCCCACTGCTCATATGCATGCACAATAGTTTCGGTATCACTATTTGTTCGAAAAACATGACCTTTTGCAATTAACTCTGCTCTTACCTCTAAATAATTATAGATTTCCCCATTAAAAACAACCCAAGCTGTTGAATCCTCATTACTTAATGGTTGTTGTCCTGCTGAAATATCTATTATAGATAAGCGACGATGGGCTAATCCAACCTGAACCTTTCCTTGCCTCGGAGAACTCCAGAGGTGGCATCCTTCAGCATCAGGGCCACGATGGGCAAGCGTGCTTGCCATCTTATTTAACAAACCTTGCTGAACAGGTTCACCGTGTAAACATACAACTCCACATATCCCACACATGAGCTTATATTCTAACCTTTCTAAAAAATGCCGGGTTATCTAGCCAATTAAGGGGAAGATTACCTGAAAAGAAATAGCAACTGAGCACAAAATTCAAACATTATCCTATCGCCTCACAGCAAACGATAGTTTCAAGAAATTCCACGAGTGTCAATAACCACCTTTTCTCGTAATACATGATAATCAATTTTTTTGAATTCTTTATGGTCAACCAAAATTACGATAATATCTGCTTTATGCAAAACCGAGTTAATACTATCCAACTCTTTCTCGTTTACCTGGTCAACATTAGGATCACAAATCAAAATTTGACCAATTTCTCTTTCAATCAACTGATTGACAATAAACAAGGCAGGAGATTCTCTCAGGTCGTCAATATCTGCTTTAAAGGTAACTCCGAGGCACCCAATAACAGGCTTCTTAAATCGCTCAGCCGAACTACACACTTTGTTTATAACCCATTCAGGTTTGGAGTCATTAATCTTTCGAGCAGTTTGAATAAGATGAGTTTGTTGTGGGGCACTGTCCACAATAAACCAGGGATCAACTGCAATACAGTGACCACCAACACCTGGACCAGGTTGCAATATATTTACCCTGGGGTGCAGGTTAGCCAACTTGATAAGTTCCCACACATCAATTTCAAGCTCATCACAAATTATCGATAACTCATTGGCAAATGCTATGTTTACATCCCGAAAACTATTCTCTGTAAGCTTAGCCATTTCCGCTGTTCTAGCATTTGTGACAATACACTTTCCCTGCACAAAGGTTTCATAAAGCTTCACGGCCCTCTCTGAGCAACGCTCACTCATTCCACCAATGATTCGGTCATTTTGAATCAGTTCTTGCATTACTTTTCCAGGCAAAACTCTTTCAGGACAATGAGCGAGGTTTACATCAGCTTTTTCACTAGCCTGCTGGGGAAAGGAAAGATCTGGTCTTACTTCGCCAAGCCAGCCTGCAAGCCGCTCTGTAGCTCCTACCGGGACCGTAGATTCGAGAATGACCAAATCTCCTTTTTTCAATACAGGGGCAATAGCAATCCCAGCCTGCTTAATATAGGTTAAGTCTGGTTCTGGTATGCTCCCCATCAAACTCGGTTTAAATGGGGTCGGCACTGCAATCAAAAAAGCGTCAGCAGGTTCAGGGTCCACTGTAGCTTTCAGATACCCTTTGGTTACTGCTGCACTAACAACCATATCTAAATCTGGCTCAATTATATGGATTTCACCTCTATTAATAGTATCAACAGCATCCTGGTTAACATCTACGCCTACCACTTTTATTTTTCGAGACGCAAACATTGCTGCAGTAGGAAGACCAATATAACCAAGCCCCACAACTGATATTTTATTAAACTCTTTCATATCGATAATTACCTATATTCTCCGGCAAGAATTTCTACAATGCGTGTACATGCCTGACCATCACCATAGGGATTATGGGCTAAGCTCATTTCAGCATATTCTACTTCATTATCCATCAACAAACTCACATTATCCACAATCATTTTAACATCTGTCCCTACAAGCTTAACAGTGCCAGCGCTTACAGCTTCAGGTCTTTCTGTTGTCTCCCGCATCACCAAAACAGGTTTACCTAAAGATGGCGCTTCTTCCTGCACACCACCAGAGTCTGTAATAATCAGATGGGAACGTTCCATCAAATAAACAAAAGGAAGATATTGGAGGGGGTCTATTAAATAAATATTTTTAATATTCTTTAAATATTTTTTTACCGGCTCTTGCACATTAGGGTTCAGATGTACAGGATACACTATTTGACTTTCTGGGTATTTATTGGCTACCAGAGCTAACGCCTCACAAATTCGCTTGAAACCATGACCAAAACTCTCTCTCCTGTGTCCAGTGACAAGGATGCACCTCTTGTTTTTATCTAAAAAGGAGAAGGTTGACTCAAATTCTTTGAGCAAGGTATCATTTGATAAAATTTTCTCCCGCACGTCCAAGAGCGCATCAACAACAGTGTTTCCCGTTATGAATATATTATTAAGATACCCTTCTTTCAGTAAATTATTCTTGGCTGAATCAGTGGGAGCGAAATGAAATTTTGTCAAAACACCGGTCAACTTACGGTTGACCTCTTCTGGCCAAGGGGAATATATATTCCCTGTTCTAAGCCCCGCTTCAACATGTCCTACTGCAATTTGTTCATAATAAGCAGCAAGTGATACAGCAAAGGTTGTACTTGTATCCCCATGAACAAGGACAACATCGGGAAGAGAATCTTGAAGCACAGGGCGCATTCCATTTAAAATATCGGCGGTCAACCCGTTAAGATGCTGCCCTGATTTCATTATATCCAAGTCATAGTCTGTTTTTATATCAAAAATATCTAATACCTGGTCCAACATTTCTCTATGCTGCGCTGTCACGCAAACCAGGCTTTCAAATCGATGGTCTTGTTCAAGTGCTTTTACTAATGGTGCCATCTTAATGGCTTCTGGTCTTGTCCCAAAAACTGAAAGAACCTTCATCTTTCTCCCCAATATTACACGAGCTATAGCAGCTAAAACTTAGGCTTAAAAAAAAGATAATTATGCTTCTTGAAGCAATAAACTAAACCTTTTACATGCTCAATTGTGGCTTTATTCACCCTCAAACCACGTGAAATTTCCTGTGCATGATGAACGGCTGAAACTGTAGGGTCGTAGATAATTTTCATTCCACATTTTTGAATCCTTAAACAGTAATCTACATCTTCTGGAGCATAAAAAATGTTTTCATCAAGCAACCCCACTGTCTCTAAAATCCGTCTCGGAAAAAGCCAAAAAGCAGATATAGCGTAATCCACTTCCAGGAGACCAGTTGGTGCTGAGTATTCAGCTTTCTTTTCTATCCATTTAAGGAAAAAAAATCGTACAATTTTTCTTGTTATAGTGGGAAACGAATCTGTTGATTTTTGTAATTTACCGCTTGGGTAGATCAATTTTGGCGCTATAAGTCCTGTATCTGGAGCCGATTTCAAGTGGGCCAAAAGCTTTGTAAAAATATTATTTTGGAGTTCTACATCAGAGTCCAAAATTGCGATATAATCACCTTGGGCTTTTTGAAGCGCTAAATTTCTTGAATATGTAGTACCCATGTTAGCCTTAAGGTAAATTGGGTGTAACACCTTATCAAACGTACCTTTTAGTTTCTCAATATACTCTACGCTACCATCCTCAGAACCGTTATCGACGACAAAAATTTCATACGAGTAACCACTACCGTCCAAGCTACTCTTGAGCTTAGGCAAGCATTGCGCCAAATGCTTCTTAGAATTCCAACTCAGTATTACAACCGAAATATCCACTTTATAAACTTATGTATTTACGTATTTGTGAACCACAAAATGTAGCAACCGGAAGAGGTAGTCTTTGCCAGACAGAAACAATTCCTTTTTTCAATTTTCCCTGTCCAATCTGTGAATTAACCTTTTTATCCTTTAACAAAACCTCCCCCCAAATCAAAGGCTGTGGTTTTGCGCCCCATTGTGACTTAAATCTGTATGTTCCTTCCCCTGGGGTAGATCTACCAAAATCAAATTGGGTACAGCCATTATCTGTGGCAAACTCTAACAACCCCCAATAAAGCAACATGTTTGGATTAAGCTTATTCTGACTGCGTAGAGTTGATGCCCAGGGAATAGAAACTTTATTCCCTACTCGTAATGTTATCCCTGCGCCGACAGGCGTGTCACCATTAAAGACTAACCCAAGAGTTGCTTTATCGCCAAAATGGGTAACAATCTCATCAATCATCTTTTTTGAATGAACAGGTGAACCGAGATCGCGCATATTTTGGCTAAAAACTTTATAGAAACTTGCCACCCGCTTGTTATTTATTTCAAATCGAAGACCGTTTTTCTCTGCTTTTTTAATCTGGCTACGAAGTTTAGATTTAAAACTGCTCCAAAGTTCTTCAGATGAATCGGGCAGGTCTAAGAGCATACGAACTTTATTTACGGTTGTATTTTCAGAGAAAAAGCGATTTCGCTGAGAAACAGCAGCCTCTCTCATGTCAATACTTGGAGCTTTTATTTTTTTCGCTATAATTAGAGCTTCCTCTAGTAAATCATGACCAATTTCTTCCGAGTCAGAAAGAATTGATCCCACATCACAATAAGGCAATGAAACTAAATCAGGCTTGTGAAATGGTTTTTTTAAAGCGACAAGCGGAAAAATACCGACTATTTTACCATTTTTTTCAGCTACAAGACTGTAGTCCTTAAACCCGTAAGCACTTCTTACAGCTTGCATCCAACCAAAAAGATGATACGGGCTCGCATCACGGTGACTATGAATATAGCTATCCCATGCTTTTATATCGTTTTCTGCCACACGCCGAACTATCATCTTACACTTTGTAATTTTCTACCTATGATGAAATCGGGACGAAGGAAAAATCCTGAAGAAGCCTTTCCAGTCTAGTCACAGTACTATCAAGATTGTTGTAATGTCGAAACTTTGATAAGGATTTAGCTTCTTGCATTCGAGGTTGTTCAGGATCAATTTCCCATGGATGGAAGTAAAACATGAACGGCTGCTTTTCCCTTTGATTAACACGGCGGAAAAGCATTTTTGAAAAAGCATAAGGAAACAGTCTAAAATATCCACCTCCAGATGCAGGAAGATTGTATCCGAAAAGGCGAACTGTAGAAATAGGATATTCTACTAATTGCTTACCTGAGTGTTGGTATTGAAATCGAGGCGATTCGGGGATGCCGTAGGTGTCGTGGGTTATGGGAAATATACTTGAATCATAGGAGAAGTCTAACTCTTCTAAAATATCTAACGCCCATAAAGAGTTAGCAGTAATAGAATAACTTGGGGCCCGATACCCCTTTATTGGTTGCCCGGTAATATCTTCCAATACGTTTTTAGCTTTTACTGTATCTTCCTTAAACTCATCAGGTGTTAAATCATAAACTTTTCGGTGCCAGTAACTATGGCATGCTATATCGTGTCCTTCACGCTGGATTCTCTTTACAGTGTCAGGAAATCTTTCTGCTATCCAGCCAACAATAAAAAATGTAGCTTTTACTGAATACTTATCGAAGAGTTGTAGAATAATCTCCGTGTTTCTTGCAACACGCGACTCCATTGATAACCACTCTTTTGATGAGATGATATCTTCAAAAGCAGAGACCTGAAAATAATCCTCTACATCAACAGTGAGATAATTAACAATCTCTGTTCCATTCTGGTCAGTCACCCTTATTCCCTCCTGAGGACAACAACCTGCTACAGGCCATCAACAAAACGAGTCCCAAAATAAAGGTAAACATACCAGAAAATTCGTGCAAAAAGCCTTGAGCAGCCTTCTCCCCATACATTGATGCCAATACTGCAGTTAAAGTTAAACGAACCATATTTGCAAAAATTGCTGTCGGTGCGGCCAGAAAAAAAAGCAACCACTTACGCCCCAAAGAGAATGTAGTGAACCAAGCCAGAGCTGCACTCAAAGCAAACATAGTTGTAAGTGAGCGAAGTCCGGAACACGCATCAACAACCTCCAGGGTCGTAGACGCTAAATGCAAGACATTGCCTTCTCTAAAAATAGGAATTCCACATAACCGAACAACATCCTCTGTCATAGCACTTGAAAAAAGCTGCATGGGGAAAGCTATCTTATTCCACAGAATAGTAGGCAAAGGAATCATAAAAATCAGATAGAGGATCGGAAGCAGGAGTTTTTTGGTATAACCTGTCCCGAGGATATACAGACTTACGCCAATCAAGACAGGGAGAAGAGACAATCGCTGCAGAAAGAACTCTGTCCCCACACTGGCAACATAAAGTTGCAACAAACCAAGTACTACAAAAATCAATCCTAAGTTTACGGGCTTAAGAAGAAGAGACCTCAACTCCTGTCGCATGGTGAAAATCATATACCCACTGATGAGTGGTACAAAAAAACCGTGGGAATAATTGTCGTTGGTTTGCCAATCAAAAATCAACCCTCTAATAACAGGGAAATAAATGGCACCTAAAGCGGCAAACACCAAAAAAACAAACCAATAATTTAACCAAGCCTTATTATTTTGCTCCTGCTCTACTCTCACACGTCTTTCCCCGGTAAATGCGCCTCAAGGGCTCCTAACGACAGCGCTGCAAATTGTTGCAAACTTACTCTAGCCTTCTCCAGATCCCCTTCTGGGGCATATGTCATTAGTCGAATGAAGCTACCATCTCTTCTTTTCTTGGTGATGGCATCAAGCACCTGATACACTTTTTCCCAATACTCAGACGCAATAACCCTTCCACGGTTTTGATACCAGTAATACACCACCTGATATTCATTGCGGTTTCGAATAACCATTTCTGAGACAGAAACCGAATGCTGTGACCCATTGGGGGTAATAGTAACTGTGCTGGTAGCGTCAATCCCCCAGCCACCACCGGGGATACAGTTTTTCGGGGAGTGATACCCCTTACCCCCACCTACGGATTCATAAAAGGCAGCATAAAAGTTAACGAGTTCCTCACCATTGCTGTAATTATATTCAATATAATCATCTACCCCGAGAAGCTTAATGACGCCCTCGCTTGATTCACGGGAAGAAGTTGCCTTCCAGTTGTCAAGCTGAGTAGGGAACTCAGCCAGTGTTTTTTTTATTGGTGTTGGGCGTACACCAGTAACATCTTGAAGGAAGAAGAATGTTACACCAAACAGGGCAAGAAGTATTGCAACACGGAGAAAAGAAACCTTTACCGTTTCTCTGCCGGTTTGCTCCACTGCTCCTTCATTCTTTGCTCTTTCCATAAATACCGGTTTGTGCTTTTAGATAGAAAGTATACAACAGACGGGGTATTGATCAGTGCACAACTATTATATCGCCAGGCTTGATCACAATATTTCCATCCAAATGCTTACCTTTTAAAAAGTCACCATAATCAAACTTAAAGGTTTCCCCCTTTGCATTCCCATCTTTACTGGGCACAAGAACATTAGGCTGCCGAATAATGGTCACATCCGAATTAGCCCATTCTGTAAAACCACCTGCTCGGGCAATTGCCTTCACTACTGTGAGGGGAAAATCAAGGTGGAAAAGACCTGGCGCCCGAACCTGCCCCATCACAGTATACTGCCTGCTATTACTTTGAATCAATGTGGTCGTTACACTTGGGCTTTCATAAATAGAGCTGTATACTTTTTTGAGGTAGTCGGCAAGTTGAGTCAATGTCATACCGACCACATACACATCTCCGACATGTTTTAGAGATACACGCCCATCCATTCGCACTTCAGCACCAGCGCCTCGTCCCCTGATAAAATCGCCCCCTTCCTCACCAGCAGATGAGGCTGATGCAGGGCTATCGGCACCGACACTCATGGATCCTTCCCCGTAAATTTCCACATAAATAATATCACGGTATCCAATGACATACTCATCATCACCAACTTCAGGAGCACTGTTACCCATTATCTCCTGACGAAGCTCCTCTTTCATGGCTTTATCAACAGGAACATCCGAGCTTGATTCAGCAGCAAAGCTCAACTGGATTAGAACAAAAAGCAAGGCTAGGCTCAAAGCGAAAAACCGGGTAATTTTGTTAGTCAAAAGGTTCATTTTACGCTCCATTTTTAACAAAAGAAAAAAGTAAATTAAAGTTATGGTACTTGTTATTGGTATTGAGGTCAAGAAATCACGTAATTGATCACGGCCAATATTGAGTTGGAAAAAACTATACCGATGACGACTTTCAAAAACATTGGAACTGGAACTCAAAATCAATATTGTTTTGTCCACCTGTTTTTCTGTCATGCCTTCATTGGCAATCTTTTTCCTTCTGTGCTACTCTGTCTTCATTACAGTTACAATTTATTTACAATTCTCCAACGTTACGGTGTCATTATGTTTGTAAAAAAATGGTCCACAATCACAACATCCATTGCAGCCGTCATATTGCTTGTTTTTTTGACTGGTTGCCAAAACGATGAAGTAACCAAAGACAAGCATCTTCAAAAAGCAATGATTTATATTAAAGATGCCAAAGAAAAAGAGGCCATTATCGAACTCCGTAATGCAATCCAGATAGACCCCAAATTTGCTGAAGCCAGGTACCAGCTTGGCCTGCTGTACCTTAAGGATAACAAACCAAGGCAAGCTTTTGCTGAATTGCAGCGGGCTGCCACCCTGGACCCTGATAATCTGGATGCCAAAATAAAAACAGCTGAGTTTTATTTACTTGGACGTCAGAAAGAAGAAGCTCGGATAAACTTAAATGATGTGCTTGCTAAAGCTCCTGACAACAAGGATGGTTTAGCCCTGCTAGCCAACCTGGAACTCATGGATGGTAATAGAAGTGCGGCCTTAGAGGCAATAAACAAGGCGATCGAAATGTCCCCGGAAGAGGACCGTTTTTACTCCATAAAAGGGAGAATACTTGCTTCTGATAAACAATTTGCATTGGCAGAGCAATCGTTTGTTAAAGCACTTGAATTGAACAAAGAGAAACTGGGAAATTTTGTTACCCTGGTATCTTTTTATTCCAGCCAGGATGAGCTTGACAAGGCTGCTGGTGTTTTGAAAGAAATGGCTGCGGCCTTCCCTGATTCCCCTCAGCCTTACCTGCAGATGGCATCCTTGTCACTGCGCCAGAATGAGGTTGAGCAAACGGAACAACATCTTTTAAAGGCCATGGAGATCGCTCCTGACAATGCTGGTTTAAAGGTTTCTGTAGCTGACTTTTTCAGCAAGCGCGGGAACAAGGAAAAAGCAGAAGCGCTGTACAAAGAAGCAATTGAAAAATCTGATACTCCAGAGAACGTAAAAGCCAGACTTGCTAATTTTTACTTTGACAACAAGCGATTTGACGATGCCAAAGCACTTATGGATGAGGTGTTGGGCACCAATCCAAAAAATGGTGGCGCCAAGCTTGTTCAAGCAAAATTTTATCTCAATGAAGGTAAACCAAGAGAAGCCCTTGATATAGCAAGCGCGCTGGTTGGCGATTACCCTGAATGGGGAGAAGTGTATTTTGTTAAAGCCATTGCTCATGGTAATTTAAAAGAGCCTGATCTGGCTAAAAATGCGCTTCTTGAAGCTATAAGCAAGACCCCTGGTCATGCGAAGGCACACTCCATGCTTGCACTGCTTCTCTTACAGGAAGGGAGTTTTGAGGAGGCCAAGAAAGAAGCTGCGATCGCACTGAAAATTGATTCCAAAAATTTTCAGGCAGCAATGCTCCTTGCCAAAGGGGTTCTGTTTTCAAAGGAATTTGAAAATGCGGAAAAAATGTTCTCTGAGCTGGATACCAAGGTACCCAACAATCCAGAAATTTTAGGCAACCTGGGACTCGCATACCTCGGTTTAAAACAGCCGCAAAAAGCGCAGCAAGCTTTTGAAAAAATCATGGAGATCCAGCCAGGTAACGCCAAGGCTTTCACCTTTTTACTCAAGCTCTCCCAAGAAGCGGGTAAAGATAAGGACGCTTTGATTGATATGGCCAGACAGCAAATTGATAAAGCCCCTGATAGTGCCGAGCTCCATATTCTGTTTGCCAATCTCATGTTAAGTTCAAATCAACCGGAAAAAGCACTTGAAGCGTATAAAATAGCCCAGGAGCTTGATCCACAAAACCCAAGACCTTATGCCATGAGTGCCCTCATCCTCAACAAGCAGGGAAAAACAGAGCAGGCCATCACTGAGTATAAGGACCTGCTTGCTAAACAACCTGATGCCATTGGTGCTTACATGGGCTTGGGTGCTATCTATGAGCAGACAGGCAGGGCTGACCTTGCGAAAGAAGAGTACATGAAAGCTTTAAAAATTAACCAAAACTTTGCGCCTGCTGCCAACAACCTTGCCTGGATGATTGCAGACGGCCCTGACCCTGATTTGGGGGAAGCTTTACGTTTGGCAATGACTGCAAAGCAGGAATTACCAAATAACCCCAACATTATCGATACGCTTGGCTGGGTACATTACAAACGAAAATCTTTCAGCCTTGCGCGCAATGAATTTGCTCAAGCGGTTGAAAAAGATGAAAAAAATCCGATTCTCCGCTACCACCTCGCGCTAGCACTGTATGGTGAAGAAAAACGGGCTGAAGCAATTAAGGAGATGCAAAAGGTTGTTGCCAGCAAACAGGATTTTAAAGAGAAAAGTGTGGCTCAGGGGCTGCTTAAAGAGTGGCAGCAATAGAGGGTGAGGAGCGGAATGGGTGATAAAAAAAAAGTCCTCAGCAAACAGGAAATAGACAAGCGGATCGCAGAACTTGGTGCTCAAATAACTGAGGACTACAGGGGCAAAAAAGTTGTACTGTTAGGCGTTTTAAATGGGGCTTTTATATTCCTTGCAGACCTTTGCCGCAGTATTACGCTTGACGTGGAGATCGATTTTATTCGAGTGGCCAGTTATGGAGACAACACCTATTCTTCGGGTACTATCCGCTTAACCAAGCCCAGTGAACTCGACCTTGCTGGAAAACACATAATCCTTGTGGAGGATATTGTTGATACCGGCAACACCATGGCGTGGCTGATACACCATTTCTCAGAGCGGGGTGCAGAGTCAGTGAAAATCTGTACCCTTATCGATAAAAATGAACGCCGGGAAGTGGATATTGTTTCTGATTATGTGGGTTTTTCTTTAGATAGAGGATATCTTATTGGCTATGGTCTGGACTGTGCTGAAATATACCGTAATCTTCCAGAAATTTTCTCTCTTGACGGATAGTTGTTTTATGAACAATACAATGAAAACCTTTATGCTTATGGCCGCGCTTACTGCCCTGTTTATGGTTGGCGGGCAGGCCATGGGTGGGCAACAGGGTATGATGATAGCCCTGCTTGTTGCAGTGGGGCTCAACTTCTTTGCCTACTGGAACTCGGATAAAATGGCTTTGTCCATGAACAATGCCCGGGAAGTTTCAGTACATGAAGCTCCAGATTTACACCAGATGGTGGCATCGCTTGCTCAGCGAGCAGAGATATCAAAACCAAAGGTGTACGTGGTTGATAACCAAACCCCAAACGCCTTTGCAACCGGTCGAAATCCTGAGCATGCCGCAGTTGCTGTGACCACAGGCATTATACAGGTGCTGAACAGAGATGAACTGGAAGGGGTTATTGCCCATGAGCTGGCGCATATTAAAAATCGCGACATCCTGATTGGTTCCATTGCAGCCGTAATGGCTGGTGCCATTTCCTATCTGGCTTCCATGGCGCAATGGGCAATGATTTTTGGTGGCCGGAATGATGAAGAAGGTGGAAACCCCATCGTGGCCATTGTGATGATGATTGTGGCACCAATTGCAGCCTCGCTCATTCAAATGGCGATCTCAAGAAGCAGAGAATTTATTGCAGATGCAACCGGAGCTGCAATCTGTGGTCGCCCTCAGGCGCTGGCCAGCGCACTGAGCAAATTATCTGGTGCCAATGAACGGATCCCCATGGACGTCAACCCTGCCTCTGCCCAGATGTACATCGTTAACCCGCTTAAAGGCAGCTCCATTGCCAACCTTTTTTCAACCCACCCACCCATGGAAGAACGGATTCAGCGGCTAATGTCGATGCGGTAGCGCTATACCAGTGATTGGAGCATTTGGGCAAAAGTCGCTCCATCCAAGCATCCACGCCCCAGCATAATACCTTGCACGCCGGAGAGTTCCATGATCTGGCGTGCATTTTTTTCATTTACCCCGCCACCGTATAAAACCGACTGGTGGCTCACTTTCTGTGCAATCCGGGCAACAGCTTCTTCGATTGAAGAGGTGCCGTGCGCTTTCTCAAGCTTATCAGCATCTTGTGGAGTGTAGGCCCATTTGATTTTCAGCAACTCGTTAGTATCAAATATGGACGTCTGACTAATAAGGGTATCTTTATCCACGCAGACAATGGGAATGAGCCCTTCTGTCAGAAGTTCGTAGACCTGTTTGGCTACATCCTGGGTGGTTTCACGAAAATACTGACGCCGTTCACGGTGACCAACAAGGGCGTATTTGGCAATGCCTTCCAGCCAGGATACTGGAGTGGAGCCGGTATAACTTCCCTGGGGATACATGGAAACAGATTGCGCGGCCAGTGATACACCTTGCAAAGAAGCGAGTTTTTCCCCGACCTCACGCATGCACAGAAAAGGCACAGCTACCACCACCTCAAGGCCTTCAACAGATTGATAGTGAGCAGCAAATTCATCACACCATTTCAGTGCACGTTCAGGAGCAAAATACGCTTTCCAGTTTGCAACGACGAGTTTTTCGGTATCTAAAATGTTCATTATATCCCCTTTAAAACCTGCTGTAACTGCTCCCCAGTAACACCATCAATTTGCACCACCTTGTTCCTGTTTTGCAGACCACTGTGAAGCGTCACCTGGCTTTTAGAAACCTGCAGTGTTTTAGCGAGAAAGGAGACAAGAGCCTTATTGGCCTTACCGTCCACAGGTGGAGAGGTTAAGCGAATTTTTATTGCGTCACCGTGCAGGCCAACGATTTCATTCTTGCTTGCCTTGGGCTGCACATATACGCTCAGTAAAATATCCCCCTCTTTGTTCTTGCTCCAGCAAGGCATGGGGTATATTATTGAAGCGACATGGCGATCTGCTGCAAGGTAGGAACAAGAAAGCTCTGCAGAAATACCACGGCAAGAATGAGGATCATCGGGCTTAAATCAAGCCCTCCCATTTGCGGTAAAACGCGACGGATTCGCTCCAGCAAAGGCTCCGTAACCTGAACGAGAAAGCGAACAATAGGGTTATAGGGATCAGCATTGACCCAGGAAATGACTGCGCGCCCAATAACAATCCAGATATAAGCCTGGAGTACAAAGTTAATTAATTTGGCAATTGCCATTAAAAAATTACCTAACATAAACATGATATATTCCTAAAAAAAGTGAATTACGCTACCCGGCTTCCTGGAGCAATATCCCCAGCAACCGTTGAGAGCACAAGCTTCTCGGTCCCATCTTCCATTTTTTGTTTGGCAGCAAGGACCATTCCCTGGGACAGCACGCCTCTGAGTTTTGCTGGTTTGAGGTTAGCCACAATAATCACACGCAGGCCAACAAGCTCTTCAGGGCTGTAATGCTCGGCTATACCTGCAACAATGGTTCGCTCTTCAGGAGCATTGACGGTTAACTTGAGCAGTCGATCAGCCTTGGGTATTTTTTCTGCTGCAATGATCTCAGCTACTCGCAGTTCAAACTTCCCAAACGCTTCAAAGGTTACCAGGCCATCATTGCTTGGTTCCTGCTGAGCCTTTTTCTTGCTCTGCTGTTGTTGCGTCTTCTGAGCCTGCTTTTGACCTCCGTCCTTTTTCTTATCAAGCCGAGGGAAAAGTTGTTTCGGTGGTGCAATTGGAGTTCCGGCTACGCTCTTTCCCCACTGGCCAGCTTCAGGAAGAGTTTGTTGAGCAAGCGTAACTCCAAGCCCAAGCGCCTCTGCCATCTTCTTTGCAGCAGCAGGCATCACAGGCTGGACAACCAGGGTAATGATGCGGAGTGCTTCGGCCAGGCAATACAGCACATTGTTCAAGCGCGCTGTTTGAGTCTCATCCTTGGCAATCTCCCAGGGAGCATTGGCCACAATATAGCGGTTGAGCAGTCCTATAACTTCCCACACCGCCTGAAGCGCCTTATGAAAGGCAAAGCCGGCCATGTTGGTTTCATAGGAGATGAGCATTTTTTCCAGCGCCTGGATGAGTTCTTCATCGGCCTCGCTTCCTGCTGCGGTATCATACGCCGGAATTTTGCCCTCGGCATACTTTACAATCATGGTCAGGGAGCGGGAAAACAGGTTACCTAAATCGTTGGCAAGGTCTGAGTTCTGGCGAGCCACAATGGCTTCAGAGGAAAATGAGGAGTCAAGCCCGAAACTCATGTCCCGCAATACAAAATAGCGCATGGCATCAACGCCGTACTCTTCAATCAGCTCCTTTGGACGTACCACGTTGCCAATGGATTTGGACATCTTGGTTTCATCAACATTCCAATAGCCGTGCACGTGTAACCGCTTGTACGGGGGCAGCCCCATGGCCTGGATCATGGTGGGCCAGTAAATAGCGTGGGGCTTTAAAATATCCTTTGCTATAACGTGTTCAGCTACGGCCCAGTACTTTTCAAAATCAGGTCCGTCCGGATACCCGATACCGGTGAGATAATTGATCAGCGCGTCAAACCACACATAGGTAACAAATGTATCGTCAAACGGAAGCGGAATCCCCCAGGTCAGCCTGGAAGTGGGCCGCGAGATACACAGGTCTTCCAGCGGCTCGCTTAAAAAGGAAAGCACCTCGTTCCGATACCGCTCAGGAGTAATATATTCCGGGTTGGCCTTGATATGCTCTATCAGCCAGTCCTGGTACTTGGACATTTTAAAAAAATAATTTTGCTCAGAAATGAGCTTAGGTGCCACCTGGTGATCCGGGCACTTGCCCTCAACCAATTCCTTCTCAGTCAGAAACCGCTCACACCCCTGGCAGTAATGGCCAGAATACTCGCTGAAATAGATGTCTCCATTATCATACACCTGCTGAAGGATATCCTGCACTGTCTTGATGTGATCCGGGTCGGTGGTACGGATGGTGTAATCCTGCTCAATGTCCAAAGTGGGCCAGGTAGCCTGGAAGGCTGCAGAAATCTCATCCACATATTCACGGGGCGAAACATCTTGTTTGGCTGCGGCCTCAGCAATTTTTTCACCGTGTTCGTCAGTTCCGGTCTGGAAACGGACATCATCGCCGTATAATCTACGGAACCTGCTATAGGTATCTGTGACAATGGTTGTATAGGCATGCCCCAGGTGCGGCATGGCATTAACATAGTAAATGGGTGTTGTTACGTAGGTAGGCATAGTAGTTTGGATGAACGATAAGTAGATTAAGAATGGTTAACTGAGGGCAGCAGTGCAGAGAATGTCTTGGGCATCCCTTATGACTCCTTGTTTTCAGAATCCTGCACGGTCTGTTTCTTACTTTTTCCCTTGCGTTGATTCGTTTTGTGAACAGGGTCGGCCTTGCGCCACTCATCTTCGGTAAACCGGCGCTGCTCACCATCCCCCTTGACAGCAAAAAGCTCCCCGGTTAATGCGACCTGACGAATGACCTTGTAGGTTTCTCCTTCAAAGACAAAGGACCGGCCGGCCCGTGGCATACCACGTTTCATGGTCCGGTAATTATCATACTCGTAGGTCAGACAACAGAGCAGCCGGTTACACACACCGGAAATTTTGGCAGGATTTAAGGTCAGATCCTGAGTCTTAGCCATTTTAATGGACACGGAATCAAATTTCTTCAAATAGCTGGAGCAGCACAGCTCTCGACCGCAGGAACCAAGACCACCAATCATCTGTGTTTCATGTCGTACCCCTATCTGACGCATTTCAACCCGGGTACGATACTCCTGAACCAGAATTTTTACCAGCTCTCTGAAATCGACCCGGTTTTCCGCAGTGAAATAAAAAATTATTTTAGAGCCATTGAAAAAACGCTCCACCCGCACAAGCTGCATGGGCAGTTGCAGTGATTCAACCTGACGCTGACAAAAGTCAAAGGCTGCCTTTTCCAAAGATTCGATGCGATCAAACTGGACTGCTTCACCATCGGAAATGTGACGATGGATGGTGTAGCTCACAGGCCGCCCAAGCTCAGGGTTCACAGCACCGGCAGCCCGGCCCACTACCAAAGCGGGTTCATCCCCATGGTCGGTTTTAACCACAACCTTCGTGCCACAGGTCAATCCATCCAGCTTTGCGTCTGCGGTAAACTCCTGCCCCTGCTCACGGAATCGAATGCGATAATACTGAACGGGAACTACCTGTTCTGCAGTCTCTGTTGAGGGTGATTGTATATTTTGCTCTCGTTGTTTCATAATGAGCAGCTCAATAAGAGCCACGACTAAAATAAATCCAGAAGGAGCACCTCACAAACCAGCGCCCGGTTACAGTTTCTCCCCAGTGCCTTTTCTGCTAAATCAACGGCGGCTATCTTAGCAGAAAGCTGGTCTAAATTCCACAGTTCTCTTGCTGCGGCGATTTGGTCAGGATAGATCCCATTGCGTTGATCAGAAATATGAGCTGCCATGACATCTTTAAAGAAAATCCGCAACAGCTGCAACAACACCGGAAGCTCCTCCTTGAACTGACTGATCTGTGCCCCTAACAGCAGCCCCTTTTCCACCCGCCTGGACTGGCTTGCATAGGGCTGGAGGATGGTTTGAAGAAAATCCTGAAAAAGGTCAAACAACCCACTGGTTTGAATGGTCAATGCTCTGCCTGGGCTGCCGTCGGCTAAGGCTGCCAAGAGGGTTGTTTCCTCCTGACTGAGTTCTGGTGACCGGGCTGCAATGACCGCTGCAGCATCGGCTGGAGAAAGGGGGAAAAACGGGATGACCTGGCATCTGGACACGATGGTGGGAAGCAGCGTTTCCTTTGAGCTGCCAAGCAGGATAAAAAGGTTATCAGCAGGCGGTTCTTCCAGAATTTTGAGCAGACTGTTACCCGCTTCCCTGCGCATGGTCTGCACATCTTCCAGGATAACCACCCGGTAGCCCTTTTCAAAAGGTGAATAGATGAACGCTTCTTTCAACTGGCGGATTTGCGCAATTTTAATTGCCGCTCCATCGGGGATAACCCGCATAAAATCAGGGTGGTTATCTGAAGCGAGCTTTTTGCACCCAGGGCAGTGCCCGCATGGTTTGTGGGGCTGTGGAGCTTCGCACAGCAGCTGGGCAGCAAAGGCTCTTGCCATGGCCGCCTTTCCCACCCCATCGGGTCCGGAAAAGAGGTAGGCGTGGCTGAGACGATTATGTATCAGCGCGCGATCAAGCAGCTTTTTAGCCTTGAGATGCCCTCTGATATGTTCAAATCCCGCCACGGTAGAGAACTCTCCCAGCTAAAAAAGGGATTGCTGTTTTTGTTTAGCCTGCCCATTGTTCAAGGGCTTGGGTGACTTTTGCACACTAGGCCCTGGATTATGCGCCTGCTGTTCTGCGCCCCCTGCATGGCTGTCCTGTTTTTGGCCGCGCAGGTATAAAAAACGTTCCAAGGGCCGCTGGTAGTCTGTCCACTGATAGCCCGGCTCTTCCATCTTGCTGCTGAGCTGTTCCATGTAGTTCATTTTGGCATCCATATCATCCAGATGATGGAGCAGCATGGCCTCAGGTGTCATGGGAAGCACGGGAGAGCCAAACTCAAGCTGGCCATGGTGGCTTAAGATAAGATGGGTGATCTGATCAACCTGTTCTGTGGTGATTCCTGCAACGTTTTCAGCAGCCTTACGTACCATTTCGGCACCTAAAACAAGATGGCCTATCAGGCGTCCCTGATCGGTATAGTCAAAGGGCGGCCTGGCAAAATCAAACTCACGAATCTTTGCTATATCGTGGAGCAATGCTCCAGCCACGAGCAGATCCCGATCAAGTATGGGATAATGATCAGCGGTTTTATGGACCATCCCAATGATGGAGAGGGTATGTTCGGCCAGGCCACCAATGTAGGCGTGGTGCATTTTTTTGGCAGCAGGCGAGTGGATGAAATCTTCCAAAGTCTTCTCTTGAAAAATTTCCTGGAGCAGGCTTCGTATGGCCGGATCAGCCACCCGGGCAATCACCTCTTCCAGCTCCTGGCGCATTCCTTTCAGGGATCGCTTACTGGCCGGCATGAATTGCTCCAGGGACACACTGCTTTCACTCACCACTTCCAACCCTGCCACAGTGAGCTGCAACTGCTCCCGGTACGGCTTGGCAACTCCGGACGCCAATACAAAATCACCGGTTTGGGCGGCCTCGTCTAACTGGAGGGCATTATCCCATACCCTGGCCTCAATCTCACCGGTTCGATCCATGAGTCCGAGAGCCAGGTAGGGCTTGCCAGCCTTGGTCTCAAAAAGGGTTTTCCGCGACAGAAGAAAAATATCCCTGACTTGCTGCCCAGCCTGCAGCTGGTCTATAAACAGTGTTTTTTGTATTTCTGAACTCATAACCATGTGCTAGACATTAAAGCGAAAATGAATGCAATCCCCATCCTGCACAACGTATTCCTTGCCTTCAGAGCGCATCACCCCTTTATCCCGTGCAGCAGCCTCTGTTTTGCACTGGACATAGTCATCATAAGCGATGACCTCAGCACGAATAAACCCACGTTCAAAATCGCTATGAATTTTACCCGCAGCCTGAGGCGCTTTGGTCTCTTTCTCAATGGTCCAGGCTTTGGTCTCCTTCTCTCCCACGGTGAAATAGGTGATCAGGTTCAGCAGCTCATAGCCAGCATGGATCAAGCGGTTAAGCCCAGGCTCATCCATGCCCATATCGCTTAAGAATTCCTGTTGTTCTTCAGCATCCAGCAAACTCAACTCCTGCTCAATGCCACCTGCAATAGTGACCATGGAGGCGTTTTCAGCTTCCGCTGCCTTGGCTAACTGCTCAACAAACGCGTTACCGGTGCTGATATCCTCATCACTTACATTGGCAACATAGAGCACGGCTTTGGTGGTGAGCAGGCAAAGATCGCGCAGGACCAGCTCTTCTGCCTCATTTTCCGGGGTAACAAGACGCGCTGGCTTGCCTTCATTGAGCAGCTCCAGCACTTTTTCCAGAAAAGCTACCTCCGCAATGGCCTTTTTATCCCCGGATTTGGTTTGATTACGACTCTTGACCAGCCGTTTTTCCACGGTCTCCATGTCTGCCATAATCAGCTCCATGGAGATCACTTCCATATCCCGCAGCGGGTTGATATCCCCATCCACATGGACAATATTGCTATCCTCAAAACAACGTACCACATGCAAGATGGCATCAACCTGTCTGATATGCCCCAGAAACTGGTTGCCCAATCCTTCCCCCTGGCTGGCACCCTTTACCAGGCCAGCAATATCAACGAACTCCATCTGGGTGGGAACCTTGTTTCTGGTCTTGACTAAATCAGCCAGCACATCAAGGCGCTCATCAGGAACAGGCACCACCCCAACATTGGGCTCAATGGTACAAAAAGGATAATTTTCCGCATCGATTGCTGCAGCGGTTAATGCATTAAAAATTGTGGATTTACCCACATTGGGCAAACCCACAATACCACAACGAAATCCCATAACTTCCTCTACTCCATTGTAAACAGCTACTCTACCTGCTGTATCAATTAAAAAATGCTCCGTCAGTTCTCTGCTTGCCTCAAGCTGACAAACTTGAGTATAGTTGAATGCACGACATTATGCAGTACATAGATCAGGTTATCATTTGCCACCTGTGATACACGGCTCTGTACAGTTTTGCAAGTCTAACACTACATCCATCCAAGTATACTTTCCCATGCTCGTCGATATCCTCATCACAAATTGTATCCTGGCAGCACAGGACTCAAATGCTGTTGTTGACACACCATCGTACATGGCAATAAAAGATGGCCTCATTGTCCAGATGGGAACAATGGCTGAATGCCTGGAATTTAGGCCAAAACAGCTTATAGACGGACAAGGACAACTGGTCATGTCCGGGTTAGTCAATGGGCATTGTCATGCTGCCATGACCCTTTTCCGGGGGATGGCCGATGACCTGGCGCTCCATGAATGGCTCAACGAGCATATCTTTCCAGCAGAGGCTGCCCATGTCCACCATGACATGGTGTACTGGTGCTCAAAACTGGCAGCGGCAGAGATGCTCTTAAGCGGCACCACAACAGTTGCGGATGGCTATTTCCATGAACATGCAGCGGCACTTGCATTTGCTGAAGTCGGCTTGCGAGCTGTTCCTGCCCAGGCAATCATAGATTTTCCAGCTCCAGGGGTTCCTGACCCAAGCAAGGCACTTGGAGCAGCCCGGGAGTTCATTGCAACCTGGCAGGGGAAAAATCCGCTGATCACCCCTGCTCTTTTTGCCCATGCACCGTATACCTGTTCTGCCCCTACCCTTGTTGGCGCAAAAGCACTGGCTGTGGAAAAGGACGTACCATTTTTCATTCACCTTGCTGAAACCAAGGGCGAGTTTGAACTTATTCCCCAGCCCCAAGGCGCAACACCAACCCAACATCTGGCAGCACTCGATGTCCTGGACAGCCAGACAATTTGTATCCATTCCACCTGGCTAACTGACCAGGATAGTGCTCTTTTGGCAAGTAAGAACTGCAGTGTCATCACCTGTCCACAAAGTAACCTGAAGCTTGCATCGGGGATCGCAAACCTTGTACAGCTGATGGAAAAGGGCGTACGAGTTGGTATTGGCACCGATGGCACAGCCTCAAACAACAGCCTGGATATGTTTCGAGAAATGGATACCTGTGCAAAGGTTCAAAAGGTACCTGGGCTTGATCCGGTTGGTGTTCCGGCGGTCCAGATTCTCAAGGCAGCAACTGGTGGCGGAGCAAGCGCATTAGGTCTTGCTGAAAATTCTGGCGCACTTAAGCCAGGCAGGGTGGCAGATCTCATCCTCATTGATATCAACCAGCCACATTTGCAGCCACTGTACACCCTGGACACTCTGGTGTACAGTGGTAATGGTAAGGACGTGCGCACCGTTGTTATTAACGGTGAAGTCGTTGTAGAGGAAAGAAAAATTCTCACTTTTGACCTTGAAGAAACCAAACAAAAGGTGCGCGAACTGGCTCGCGCCATTATATAAAAATACCCTGCTCATATGGAGCTCTGTAGTTACATCAACAAAGGCTTTTGTCCATGAACACTCTTTTCAGACTTGTCATTCTTCTCTTTGGAGCACACACCATTCTTTGCCCTCCCATGCTCCATGCTGAGGATGAGACAGATAACAGGATAAACATCACTCTGCACCCGGCAGCAAAATCACAACTCTTTAACGCGGTGGCCATCTTACCCTTTACCAGTGATGGACCATATCAAGCAGAGCTTCTCCCACTTCTTCATCAGCAACTTGATAAGCTTCATAAGTACCCGCTCATTCCTTTCCAGCAGAGTGTAGAACTGATACAGCAACAGAGTGAAAAGCTGAAGAAATCCCCTTCATTAGCAGAACGTATTATTTGGGCAGGAAAACAACTCCAGGCACGGGGGATTGTGACAGGAACACTCCATGAATCAATACTCCCTCAAATAAGCAAACCGGAAAAAAGGCAGGTTCAGCTTGCCATTATTTTGTGGGATATTTCCACCACTCAACCGGTCTGGGAGGTCTTCATAACACTCTTGCCACAAGCAGAACAGGTTGTTCCAACCTTTGAAGCCATCAGTCTGGCTATTGAAGACGCAACCAACCAGCTCCGTGCAGCACTTATCAACCAGGGAGCGATTTACTCACCACGTATTCCCCAGCCTACAGTTCTTACGACCCAAGGGAACATTCGCAGTTGTCGTGTTGTCATTCAGCCAGGAGCACAGTCACAGCAAAGTGCATTCCAGCTTTTGCGAGCTTCAGCCCCTGAAATGATCTTTGCTCCGGTTGGAGAACCACAACAAAGCCATGCTGCGCCGGTTGTGCTTGAAGATGCACATTTAAGCGACGCCACCACCTACTGGTATACGGTCACGGCTGTCACAGAACAAGGGATGGCGTCCATTCCAATGCAACCCTTTTCCATCACCACCATCGGGAAACCAGAACCTGTTACAGCGTTTAACGCCACAGGTAACGGGCTGCGTCAGATTTCACTTTCCTGGGAACGGGCAACTGACCCCAATGTGGTCGGGTACACTCTTTACCGTAAAGGTATTCATTCTGAGGAGTATCAAAAAATTGCTGAAATTGAGAACCCTGATCAGCAAAACTATGTGGATCGAGGCACAGCAAAGAGTTATGAGCGCTATGGCAAGCTGGAGGACAACACCCGCTACTGGTACATACTCCGCACCAAAAACAAGGTGGACGTTGAAAGCGTTGATTCCTCACCCATTGCTGCCCAGACCAAGGGAGCGCCAGCACCACCAGAGGGATTACGTGGAATCAGTAATCAGCCACGTATGGTGAGCCTCTACTGGCAGGAGGTCACTGATCCCCACACCAAGGGATATATACTGTTCAGGGCAAGCGGGGAGAATGGTCCTTTTGAAGAAATTGGGTACATTGATGGCCGCGACACAAAGCAGACCATAGACAGTGGCTCATTTCAGCAGCCCTTAAAGGATAACACAACCTATTTTTACAAAATCCAGGCAGTGAATGTTGTTGATGTACTCTCCAGCCCTTCCAGCATAGCCTCAGCAACCACAAAGCCCGTTCCTCAGGCAGTACAAACGGTTCCCAGCAGGCAAGAGCTGGTCAAAACAGCACACCTTCAATGGCAACCAAACGCAGAGGGTGATATCAAGGCCTACGAAATCTATCGCGGTGAACAATACTACGACATCAATACCAAGGTCGCCACCACCTCTGCTGACCGGCTTGAATATACAGATACCGGACTGGCTGATGGAACCAGCTATTGGTATACGATCCGCGCTGTTGACAGGGATAATCTGGAGGGCTTGTTTTCCCCACCAGTACACAAAACCACCAAGCCACGGCCAGCGCAACCTGAGGAATTGCGGACCAAACTCACAGAGGAAGGGGTCATGTTGCAATGGACTCCAAATCTTGAGCAGGATATTGCCCATTATACTGTTTACTCGGTGGGCTTTCTTACCAAGGCTATTCAAGAAACCAAGAAGACACACTATTTGTATAAAACAGAGCTCACCCCTGGTAAAGAGCATCGCTTTCAAATTGAGGCGGTTGATAAAGACGGGCTTATCAGTGAACGTTCAAAAATTATAACGATTCAGGTGCCAGAGACAGCTCCAACAGAAAGCTAACCATCTCCTTTCTGCAATGAGCGCAACAATTCCAGGTTTTCTTTATCTTCCTTGAGGTCTTTTCCTTTTGGTGTTTCCAGGGTCATGGGAAATCCCTGCCAGCGCGGATCATTAACCAGAAGCCGAAAGCCTTCAACACCTATGGCTCCCTGGCCGATATGTTCATGGCGGTCCACCCGGCTGCCACACCCTTTCTTTGAATCATTGAGATGGAAAAAGTGCACCTTTGACAAGCCAATGGTTGCTTCGAGCGTGTTCATGGTTTGTTCATACGCCTTTTCATCCCGGATATCATAGCCTGCAGCAAAAATATGGCAGGTGTCCACACATACGCCCAGATGATCACCGATGGTGTCCTGCTGAAGTAACCAGGCAAGTTCCTCAAACTGACTCCCCAGCCCTGTTCCCTGTCCTGCGGTTGTTTCCAGCAACAGCTTGGTTGCACTGGAATACAGATCAGCCTTTTCAAAGGCACGCCGGGTATGTATTGCCACCTGCTCCAAAGCCGCTTCCACCCCAGCGCCACCATGGCTTCCTGGATGGATAACAACGTATTGAATCCCCAGCGCCACACATCGTTGCAGCTCATCAGCCAGTGCATTCACCGCTTTTTTTGCCTTGGCCGGATCTGAGGTGGCCAAGTTAATGAGGTACGAGGCGTGGGATGCCACCGGCATCCAATTACGCTTTTCCCAGGCTTGACGAAAAAGCACCACCTCTTCTGTTTCCAGTGGAGGGGCTTTCCACTGACGCTGGTTACGGGTAAACACCTGCAATGCCTCACCTTGTACCTGCTCAATCCGCTCAAAGGCGAGATGCAAACCACCTGATACAGACTCGTGTGCTCCTAACAAAACCACCAGCTCACATCCTCCACTGATTTTCCAGGTAATCCAGCCCGGAATGATTGGTCACATCCAGTTGAATGGGAGTTACCGAGATATATCCCTTCCGCACAGCCTGCTCATCGGTATTCTCTCCACCTGACCAATGCACAGTACCGCCACCAATCCAGTAATGTTTCCGTCCCCACGGATCAAAGGTTTCCTGGATAGCATCCTTGTACACCCGTCGCCCCTGCCTGGTAAAACGAATGCCTTTGATCTCACCGCTGGACAACTGGGGCACGTTGATATTGAGCAGACTGCCCGGAGGAACACGAAAGGCCAGCGCCATGGAGGCCAGCTTCCAGGCCACGCCGGCAGCCACCTCATAATCATACGGCGGGGTACCATGGAGCGAAAACGCCAGCGATGGGATATCATACATGGCCCCTTCAATGGCTGCTGAAACAGTACCGGAATAGCTGATATCATCGCCCAGATTGGCGCCAGGGTTGATGCCGGAAACGATGAGGTCTGGCTTTTGACCAAGAATTTTATGTACCCCAATGGTCACGCAATCGGTAGGAGTGCCATCAATGGTGTAGATGTCGTCATCCAGCTGTACCACCTTAAGCGGCCTGCGCATGGTAATGGAGTGACTGACTGCCGAGTTATCCCGATCTGGTGCCACCACCACAGCTCTGCCCAGTGGTGCTACAGCTTCATAAAGTTTTTTCAGACCTGATGCAAACACTCCGTCATCATTGGTCACTAAAATAAGTGGTGTTTTCATAGAGATATCTGTTGCTTGTGTTTTGAGTAATCCCAGTAAGCTGTCTGCAATGATACAAAACAATACAATCTGCACAGACAGGATAACCACAAAAATTGCTCATTACTTGCAACCAAAAATCGCATTTCATATAATAAATGAAGTAAAAAAGCACAGGTTTTCCACATCCTCACTGTACTTAAGGTGCAACTCCAATTCATATATGACAGTCCAGACCGGTTCCATCATCCTCAAGTCCATTTACTCACCTTCTGCCAAAGAAGATATTGCAGACTATCTGGAGCGGTACGCAAAAAACATTCCTGCCGTTAAAATCCCTGATCTCCTTGAGGAGCTGCCCGTAATTTTAGCCCGTAATGTGCCCGAGCCAAAGGGCAGGCTTGTTGCAGCTGAAATGCGGCGACTCCATGCTGATGTGAGTTTTATCCCGAAACAACCAGCGCAACCAGTTCCCGCAGTGGATGGAAATACTGAAAAGCAGCAACCAGCCAAACCAGGATCACTGCTTGTACGTCTACGCAAGTTTTTTGACAGGCGTAAACTTATGGCAGTAAAAGAGCTGCTGATCATTGCCTTTATGCTGGTTACTGCCTGGTTACTCAATTACTCCCTTGCTTCCCAATACCTGCTGTTGGGCTTTTACACGCTTCCCACCATCATGGCTGCCTTTTCCTTTGGCAGACGCCATGCAGTCCTTACAGCGATCGCAAGTATCCTTTTGGTGATCATTATCTGCTACCTGAACCCTGAGCGCTTTCACACCTCAGATCATGTCGGCATTGGAGGTGCTGATCCGTGGTATCATGTTATTTCCTGGGGGTGCATTCTGGTGGTGACTGCCTACACCATGGGAACCCTTTACGAAAGACTGCAGGGGCAAATCCGTGAGCTTCGGCGTACCTATCAAGGCGTGCTCTTTATCCTCAGACATTTTATCACCCAAAGTGAATACACGGAAAACCACTGCTTCAGGGTTTCCATTTACGCTGTGAAAATCGCTGCAGCCCTTGGGCTTGGAGAAAGCCAGATTGAAAATATTCGCTCAGCAGCACTCCTTTATAACCTGGGGAGTCAACCCATTAACAGGGATATCCTAAAAAAAGCCTCGTCGCTGATGGATGATCACCAGGGGAAGGATAGCCAACTCAAGCATGAGACAGAAGAACAAAACGAGCTGGGCAAATTAACCCGAGGCCCTCTGAAAACCATCCTCCCGCTCCTGTTGGGCCAACCAGGGCTGGACACTGAGCAGGAAAACGTTCCTCCTGATCAAAGCCTAGGTTCGGCAATACTTGCCCTGGCAGACAGGTACGACAATCTCACCACTGGAAAATTCAGGGATGATGCAACCCCAGACTGGGCCGCAAAAGAGGAAATTCTCAATAACGAAGCAACCCACTTTCATCCGGAAGTCCTGCAAGCCTTTTCCACTGCTTTTAAAAAGGGAGAAATGCAAATTCCGGATATTTTAGCGTGAACCCTTCCCGCGCCACATTACTCGTCGGTCTGCTCTTTTGCAGGCGAGCCCCAAATCGTTGTTTCAAACCGCTCCATCTGGTCCATGTAGAAGCGTCTATTTGCAGGATCTAAACGGATAGCCTTGACCTCTGTGGCAACGGCATCCTGGATCAATCCATTGGCCCAAAACGCGGTGGCCAGCGTATCCAGCACAAAACCCTTGTCAGAAAACAGGGTTGCAGTCCGCGCCAACGTTAGCGCTCGAGCAGCATCGCGCAACTCTGGATTCTCAGCCGTAAGCAGCAGCCAGGCCAGATTGTTATTGATCTCCGGATTGGCTGGTTTGAGTTTCAATGCCTGTTCATAGGCAGAGATAGCCTTGCTCTCCATCTGCTTGCTCTGCATGAGATTACCAAGCATCACCGGCCACAGGCTATTCCCCGGCTCCAACCTTGACTTCTGCAACAACACCGCTTCTGCATAGCGCAACTCATATCCGTCAGACATGGCTTGTACGTCAATCTGACGCACGGCAAAAGATAACCCAATGACGCAGCAAAAATAGACCACCAGCGAGCCATACACCTTTGTATTTTGCTGGCTTATCCTGGCGCGGTTGTGCTCACACTCTCCCAGGAATCCTATGCGCTCTCCCAGACCAAAATGGTGCCAATTCTTTTTTTGCAGCTCCGTTCCGGTAAGGTAGGCAATTTTTTCAAAGGAAGCAGTTAAAAACCTGCCAGTACCCTGTGCTGTAAAAACCGCACCATCGGCCTGCCGCTCAAAATTTCTGATAAAAAAGCCAAAGATAAACCGGAAATACACAAGCAGCAGCAGGAGTGGGATCGCTCCTAAAATGCCGAGCAGTGTTTCCGGAGACACCCCGGTATTGCCGAGAAGCAAATAAAAAAGATCATTGGATAAAATATAGTGCGGTATGGGCGTTGCCAGCGCACCAGCGACCATGCTAAACCCCATAAAAAGCAACACATATAACACTAAATGCTTATGTTTGACGTGCCCAATCTCATGGGCCAACACACTCTCCAGCTCCTGCTCATCCAGAGCTTCCAGCAGAGCTGGCGTAACCAGCAGGTAGCGAAAACCAGGAACAATCCCCATGATCCCGGCAGTGAGCACCTGCCCTTCAAACAGTGGCCAGTTCAAAATGGGAAAATGAAATCCCTGAGCAGCACAAAAACGCTTCATCTGCTCAAGCAGCCTGTTATCAGGAAGGGGCTTACAATCCCACAGCCTGCGCACCAGAGGCGGGAAAAACAGAATCAAAAAACAGACAAAGATGCCAAAAAGTACCAGGTCGCCCCATGCAGAACGCAGCAATTGCTGCACACCGTCAAAGGGCAGAATCACCAGAACATCAAAGATAAAGGAGAGCAGCAGCCACGGCAGCACAATGGGCAGGTTAATTTTGATATTCCAGAAAATAAACGCCAGCGTACTGTACTGCTTCCCAAACAGCTTGGCATACACCGGTCTGGCCTGAATCCAGACACAGCTTAACAGCAGGAAAAAAGCGCCCAATCCAGCCAGGTTCTCCAAGACTGGCAGCTGACCGCCAAAGGAAAAATATTGCAGGTAATACTTTAGATCAAGCAGGTACACCCAGATGATGAATATGAGTACTGCAAAAATGGAAAGCTTTCGTTCCAGGGAAAAATACCGCTCTGTTCTTCCGGCCAGAGCTTCTGCAAACTGCCTCCGGCTAAATTGAAGCATAAAAAAAAGCGAAAAAATAAAACCAGCAGCAATACTCCATCCCGGAAGCAATGGGGCCTCAGTCGGGGTGTTGGTAGAAAAGGTGAATATAGCGACTAAAAAATAAATAAGGTTCGTATACAGCATAGAAGTCCTTGCACATCTGCTTATCTTGCAACGTGATACAGTAATTATTTGTTAATGGGAGGCAATTACCTTATTTTCGATTTTTCTAGAAGAAACGCTTGACAACGCCAGCTTTTTTGATAAATTATAAAATTTACGGTTTTCAGAGGGCCTATAGCTCAGTTGGCTAGAGCCACCGGCTCATAACCGGTCGGTCCCTGGTTCGAGTCCAGGTAGGCCCACCATTTTTCACAACGCTACTTACTTTACCAGACAATTGAAGATACACAGCGGTTGGCGAAAAATTCTGCTGATGCGTACAGCAGAGCACGGTACCAGGTACATTATAAAGAGGTACACCCATTAGGGTGTGCCTCTTTTTCTTTATAGAGTAATTGCATGACGGCAACGGTTCAAGAACTAATCAATATTCTCCAACACATTGCACCAGATTCACTGGCAGAAGAATGGGATAATGTTGGCCTGCTGGTTGGTAATCCCAGCCAACAGGTCACAAAAATGCTGCTCGCCCTTGACCCTTCATTAACGCTTATCCACGATGCAGTAACCCAAGGGTGTGAACTGATCCTTACCCACCACCCGGCAATCTTCCGGCCTATTTCATCGCTCCGTACAGATACCCCAGCGGGTACATTCCTCGCCCTGGCCCTTCAACATAACATCGCAGTTATAGGGTGCCATACCAATTTTGACTCCACCATTGGTGGTGTCAGCGATGTATTGGCAGCAAACCTTGGGCTTGAAGAGCTGGTCCCGCTTCTCCCCAGTAAAAGCGAATGTGCAGATCCTGGGAAATGTGGACTGGGACGTGTTGGCTGCTATCCAGCACCCATCTCACCAAGCGAATTTATCGCCAAACTGCAGCAGGCGACTCGAGCACCATGGTTGCTTGAGGCGGGGCCTCGACCTGAAAGTATTACTCAGGTGGCGGTGTGTGGTGGTTCATGCGGGGATTTTGCGGAACTTGCCCAAGATAAGGGTGTTGACGTGTTTGTGACCGCTGAGATTAAACACAATGTGGCTCGCTGGGCTGAGGATGCAGGTTTCTGGCTCATAGATGGCGGCCACTTTGCCACAGAAAACCCGGCCATGGAGCTAATGAAAAAACACCTCCAAAAGGCATTAACTGAGGCACACAAAGAGGTCACAATCATGATCGCCGAGCAATCCTCTCCGCTGCGGCTGATACAGGAACACTGACAGCCTGTTGCGCCACCACTGCAGCGGGTTGTTTAACACTATGAAAAACGAATAACTAACCAAGAGATCATTATTTTTGTTTTCGAGCAAGGAGTACACCATTGAAAGAAGAAATGCTTAAACTGATCAACCTTCAGGAGATTGATTCTGAAATCTCTGGCTTTGATGCTGATATTGCCAGCAAGCAACAGGTCATTGCTGACCGGGAAAAATCAATCCAGGACAAGCAAGCGGCAATCAGTGCCTGCCAGAAAAAAACAGAATCGCTTGAGCAGTTGCAGCGGGATACCAATGCAGAGCATGAAGATGCGGGAACACGGATCAAAGAGCGTCAAAACAAAATGATGCAGGTTCAGACCAGTCGTGAGCACCAGGCCCTGCTCAAAGAGATCGAAGAAAACAAAAAACTGCTCAAGAACACCGAGGAAAAGGCCCTCCAGATCATGGAGGAGATTGAACAAGTTAAGGCAGAAGCCGAAGAGCTGGAGAATCTGTGCAGTGGAGAGCAGGAACTGCTTGCTGAAGAAACCGAACAGGTGAACAAAGAGATCAAAAAGATCGACACCACCCGCAAAAAGGTAGTGAGCAAAAGGGAAGCCCTTGCTGAAGAACTGCAGGGCTCCATGCTTAAGCGTTACAACAAGTTGCTGATAAAGCGTGATGGTATTGCAGTGGTGCCCATCATTGAAGCTGTTTGCCAGGGCTGTTTTATGGCTGTTCCGCCTCAGCAGTTCAATGAAATTCGTAAGGGTGAAAAACTCCACGTGTGCCCCAACTGTCAGCGTGTCCTCTATTTCAAAGAAAAGCAAGAAGAAGAAGCTGTTGCAAAGTAACCAGCTCACCAAGCTTGAAATCGTCCAAACCCTCAAAAATTATCTTGATCCGGACGTTCTCAAAAAGCTGTTTCCCCAGGCAGCACCTGGGCAAATCTGGGAAATTCTCAGTGACGGGCAAGTAAACGAGATCCCCCCCTTAAAAAACACACCACAACCAGAGCAGCCACCGCTACCAGCCACGAGCAAGCTGGGCACCTGCCTGCTCTACACTGATGGTGCGTCGCGGGGCAATCCTGGCCAAGCTGGCGCAGGGGCAGTGCTGCTGGATGCAGATCGACAGGAGCTTGCTGCTCGCAGTACATTCCTTGGCGTTTGCACCAATAATGTGGCTGAATATAAAGCATTGATCCTGGGCCTTGAAACAGCTAAGGAGCTTGGCTGCCCCGCTGTTGCTCTTCATCTTGATTCTGAGTTAATTGTCCGTCAGATCCAGGGCAGGTACAAGGTGAAGAACGAAACATTGAAACCGCTCTTTCAAGAGGTTAAACAAAGACTTACACGTTTTAGTTCCTGGTCCATCACCCATGTACCCCGGGCTGAAAACAGCAGAGCTGATGGGCTGGCTAACCAGGGGATTGACGAAAAAACAGATTTGGGGTGAGCGCATGATCGCTCCATTTTTCAAAAATGGAGAGGAAAGTCCGAACACCATAGGGCACGGTGGTTCGTAACGCGAACTGTAGGTAACTGCAGGAAAGTGCCACAGAAAATACACCGCCGATGGAATGGCTGGCCACTCACAGGTAAGGTTGAAATGGTGAGGTAAGAGCTCACCGCTTTCATGGTGACATGGAGGGCAGGGTAAACCCCACCGGGTGCAAGACCAAATAGGGAAGCGTTTGAGGGCTGCCCGTCCGAAGCTTCCGGGTAGGTTGCACGAGGCAGCGGGCGACCGTTGTCCCAGTTAAATGATCATGGCTCTTTTTAAGAGAACAGAATTCGGCTTATAGCTCACCCCAATTTTTTGTACCTGAAGCACCTGGGATCAGGTTCACGTCAGAAGTGGAGCATAACACTGAAAAGTACAGCCCCGTGATTGTTACCATTTTTTTGTAAACCTTACTCAAGAATTACGTGAAAACAAACGTTTCTGTCATCATCCCGGCTGCCGGAACTGGCTCACGGCTTGGCGCTGCAATGCCTAAGCAGTTCCTGCCCATAAGCGGCAAGCCGCTGCTGGTTCATACATGTGAACAGTTTCTGGCTATCCAGGAAATAACAACTCTGGTCATCGTTGCCCACCCTGAACATGTTGAGCAGACCAAAAACATTGTGCTCAGCCACGTACCTGAACAATTTCACAACAAGCTCTTTTTTACAATTGGTGGCGAGCGGCGTCAGGACTCTGTCTATGCCGGCCTCAAAGCCCTGGATAAGGCTGTTACACTTGTTCTGGTTCACGACGCTGCCAGGCCCTTTCTTAATCAGCACACGCTTTACAGCACCATCAAAGGTGCCGCAAAATTTGGAGCTGTCATTGCTGCGGTACCAGTAAAGGACACCCTTAAGCGGGTAAGTAAGGATACGCTGATTGAGGCAACCGTGGATCGCTCCCAACTCTGGCAGGCCCAGACCCCGCAAGCTGCTCAAAAACAGCTGTTGATGCAGGCGTTTGAACATGCACAACAAACCGGATTTACTGGTACCGATGAAGCATCCCTGCTTGAACATGCTGGAATCAAGGTCCATGTGGTGCAGGGGGAGGAAAAAAATATCAAAATCACCCACCCGGGTGATGTGCATATTGCAGAAAAATTGATGCAGGAAAAACAACTGATGAAAATCGGCCACGGATACGATGCACACCGGTTGGTGGCAGGAAGAAAACTCATCCTTGGCGGTGTCACCATTGACTATCAATTAGGTCTGGATGGTCACTCTGATGCTGACGTGGTATGCCATGCCTTATCTGATGCCCTTCTAGGAGCCATGGGCGCTGGTGATATTGGCCGTCATTTCCCAGACAGCGATCCACAGTACAAGGGTATCTCAAGCATCCTCCTGCTTCAGCACGTTGTTACCCTGGCAGAGAAAAACAAGCTCGTGCTTGCCAATGCAGACATCACCATTATTTGTCAAAAACCAAAACTCGCTCCCCATTTAGCTGCAATGCAGGAACATCTCTCCACAGCCTGCAAGGTGGAGCCCACCGCTATCAATATCAAAGCAACGACCACGGAAAAAATGGGGTTTGCGGGCCGCAGCGAAGGCATTGCAACCCATGCAGTGGTCCTCATGAGGTCTACCTAAATGGAAATACATAGAGAACGCCTGGCCCAAACCTTTACCAAGCTGTGCGAAACCGAGAGCCCTTCCCGTCATGAGGCAGAGGTTGCTGCTCTTTTAAAAAAGCTCTTTACAACCCTTGGGGCAGCAGAGCTGATAGAAGATAACTCTGCAGCCATCACCGGAGCTGACTGCGGCAACCTTATCATCCGTTTTCCAGGTGCGTTGGAGCTTGAGCCCATCTTCCTCAGTTGTCACATGGATACGGTGGAGCCAGCCCGAGGTATTGAGGTACAGCGTACTGGTGATATCTTCTCCAGCAAGGGTGACACCATTCTGGGCAGCGATGATAAATCCGGAATTGCAGCCTGCATTGAGGCTATTCAGGTTCTGAAAGAGAGTAACACGCCTCATCGACCCATTGAGCTGGTGATCACAACCTGTGAAGAAATTGGCCTTTTAGGTGCTAAAGCCCTGGATCCGGAACTGATTCAAGCAAAAGAAGGGTATGCTCTGGATTCCAGCGGATTTGCCCGGGTGATCACCCAGGCACCAGCAGCCAACCGTATCACCATCACTGTTACCGGCGTCGCTGCCCATGCCGGGCTTCATCCAGAGTGGGGCGTAAACGCTATCACTCTAGCAGCTCAGGCCCTGACAGCCTGCCCCAATGGCCGCATCGATTTTGAAACCACTGCTAACTTTGGAACCATCCACGGCGGTGCAGCGTCAAACATTGTCCCGGAAAAGGTGGTAATCGAAGGAGAGGTACGCAGCCACAACAAAGATAAACTCAATCAGGTGACCAGCAACATTGAACAGGCTTGTAAAAACGTGGTTGAGCAGTGGCAGGATCCCGCCGGTTCAGCCAAGGGAAAACCTGCCATTGAGGTCAAGGTCTCCAGCGATTTCCCGGCCATGCATATTGAGCGGAACGCAAACTGCATCAAGCGCCTGGAAGAGGCAGCACAAGCCATTAACCTTGAGCTCAGTTTTGAACAAGCAGGCGGTGGCAGCGATGCAAATGTTTTCAACGGGTATGGTCTGCCCACTGCAATCATTGCAACGGGTATGACCAATGTTCACTCCACTGAAGAGTGCATTAACCTGGATGATATGGTGGGGCTAACGGAGCTGGTTTTGGCCCTGGTGACCAAGACGACTCTATAAGCCTGACTTACAGCAGCTCGATTCTGCCTGCAGCTCCTTTACTCACCTCGCCAATAATGCTGACCGGGTAAGGGTAGCCTCTTTCCTGCACTACAGCAAGAAGCCTTTCAGCGGCCTGGTTCTCCATGGAAAAGAGCAAACCTCCTGAGGTTTGCGGATCGTAACTGATCATTTCCAGAGAATCCAGCTCAGGCAGGTGCGAATCAACCCACCTGGCATAATGCTTCTGGTTGGTATATGCTCCCTCCGGGATAATCCCCATGTCGGTAAAATCCTTTACCTCAGCAAGCAACGGTAAAGAGCTGGTTTCAACGGTAATGTGTACCCCTGAGCCCGCAGCCATTTCATGAAGATGTCCCAGCAGCCCAAATCCTGTAATGTCGGTGGCTGCATGGAGCCCCGTTTTCAAAGCCTTGTCTTCCAGTACACACTCCATGGGGACACGGTTAAGCAGGGTCATGACCTCCACGATCTGCTGTTCGGTTGTTGCTGAGCCGAGCCGACCTTTGACAGCCGTGGAAAGGATTCCGGTGCCCAGCGGTTTGGTCAGAACAAGGACATCACCAGTGCGACATCCGCTGTTGAGCAGCACCTCATCGGGATGGACTATTCCGGTCACCGAGAGGCCATATTTCAACTCCTGATCTTCAATGGAGTGTCCACCAACCAACAGGGCTTCAGCCTCCTTCACCTTGGACAACCCGCCTGCCACAACCTGGCGGAAAATCTCATCAGCCATGGATTTCACCGGACAGGCCAGGATGTTCATGCACAAGAGCGGCTTGCCTCCCATGGCATACACATCAGAAAGTGCATTGGCTGCAGCGATCTGCCCAAAACTGTATGGATCATCCACAATGGGGGTGAAAAAATCCAGCGTCTGGATGATGGCGGTCTCATCACTCAATTTATACACCCCTGCGTCTTCATTGGTTTGCGAACCAACGATCAACCTTTCATCAACGGGCAGCTCAAGCTCGCATAATATTCGTCCCAGGTCCCCTGGGCCAAGCTTGGCCGCTCAACCAGCAGCTTGAACAGATTGGGTCAGTTTCATCATCGTTACTCGATATACAGTATTATACTCTTTACTTCTCACCTGTGGCTGCTCCAACCGCGCTGGTGTCAGCCCATATAATTTGAGCCAAATTACTCTATATTCCCTTGAAAAAAAACCTGTAATCTGGTTGTAAATAGTGCTTTGAGGTAATTGCTCCTTCTTGTATCCTTTGTTCGTCGTGTACTCTTCTATTTATGTCGCAGATGAAATACTGGTCAGGGAAGCCACAGGGCTACCCAAAGAGCATTTCTGCCTGGCCTGCTTTAACGGGGATTAACCATTTTTACCAGAGAAGCGTTAGCACCCCTAATCTTTTTTCATTTATGGGTGCATAATGAAAGCCATTAATATTGACACCTATTTCTGTAGTGGTTGCATGACCTGTGTCATAATGTGCCCCAAGGTGTTCATATTAAACGAACATACAGGTAAAGCAGAATTGCTCCATTTCGACCAGCAGGTAACCGATGCTATACGGGAAGCCGCAGCGTATTGCCCGAAAAAATGTATTCTTATTGAAGATTGAAGAGGACGAGTCGACACAGCATGCATTGCTGCCTGCACTCATCTTTTTTGGGAAGGTAAGGAATCGCCCCATACGCAGGCCATTGCAATACCAGCAAAACACGCTGCCCATTGGCTCAAACCGTGGCTGTACTGTGTGCCATACAATTGCGATGGAGGATAAATGTATCACTCCAACACACTGAAAACATTCAGGAAGTGACCGGCTAACAATGAACGCTATTCTTTTTCTTTGGCTCCTGTGGTGTTTTTTTCATAGTTTCCTGCTCCAGCCACAGGTGAGGGATACTTTTTGCTCACTGCATCAAGCTGCAGCAGCGGTCTATCGCATCATATACATCGTGATTGCAGGCCTCAGCCTGCTCCCGGTGGTCATGTACACCCACCTCCAACCCCAACAGCTCCTTTTTGATTACTCAGGATGGAATCGTATTGTGCAGGCAGCACTTCTTGCTTACGCTATTACCCTGTTTTACCTAGGAACTCGTGCCTATAACATGCGCTATTTTATGGGCATGGAACAGCTGCAAAGGTATAAAAACGGTGAGCAACCACCAAAGACTCCATTTCACAAGACAGGAATCTTACGCTATGTGAGACACCCGTGGTACAGTGCCGGGATAGCCTTGTTGTGGGGGGTGGGAAATGTAACTGATGTGACTTTAGGAGTACGGTTGCTCTTAACCGGATATTTTATAATCGGGTCTTTGCTTGAAGAACGCAGGCTTAAAAAAGAAATAGGACGTTCTTACATTGAATATTGTAAAAACGTCCCGATGCTCATACCGTGGAAATATTAAGCACTCACCACTTCTAAAGTTTCTCTGGCAATGGCCAGCTCCTCATTGGTGGGCAGCACATAGACAGGGATACGGCTCTTTTCAGAGCTAATCTTGATTATTTTTTTACCCCGCTGGTTATTCGCTTCCAGATCCAGCTCAACCCCAAACACATCCAGCCCCTTGAGGCTCAGTTCACGTACAACCTGGTCATTTTCACCAATACCCGCAGTAAAAACAATGGCGTCCACCCGGCCAAGAACAGCCATGTAGGCACCAATGTATTTCTTATTGCGATAGGTCTGTACATCCAAAGCAATTTTGGCTCGCTTATCTCCTGCTGCAATGGCATCGTGGATGTCACGCATGTCATTTAAGCCACACATTCCTTTGAGACCGGACTCTTTATTGAGTACCGTGTCGATCTGCTCGATATCCATACCTTTGTTACGCGCCAAAAAGGTGTGAATGGCAGGGTCCACATCACCGGATCGGGTTCCCATGACCAACCCTTCCAAGGGAGTCATACCCAGCGAGGTATCAACGCTTTTACCGTTCTCCACTGCAGTAACAGAACAACCATTACCAAGATGCACGGTGATCAGGTTACACTCTTCCAGCGGTTTGCCCAGCGCTTTGGCGGTTTCTACAGCTACAAATTTATGTGAAGTACCGTGAAAACCATACCGACGGACCCGATCTTCAGTGTAGTACTCATAAGGTAACGCATAAATATAGGCGTGCTCTGGCATGGACTGATGAAAAGCGGTATCAAATACTGCTACCTGTTGCACGTCCTTAAACAGCTCCATGGCAACGTTGATACCATCCAGGTTGGGTGGATTATGCAAGGGTGCCAGAGGAATATTTGCCTTAATGGCCTCCAGCACTTCGGGGGTAATGACAGTGGGCTCATGAAAATCTTCCCCACCATGTACAACCCGGTGCCCAACAGCTCCAATTGCAGAAGCGTCTTCAATAACCCCGGTTTCCTTGTCGGTCAGCATTCCTATGGCAGCCAACATCCCCTGCTTATGGTCAGCTACCGGCTGCTCCAGTTCCACTTCCCTTTCATCAGCAGTCCCAGGGAAAAACTTGGTTTTCAACTTGCCCACAGGCTCACCAATTCGCTCCACCAGCCCTGAAGCCATTACCGCTTCGGTGTCCATATCAAGTACCTGATACTTTATGGAAGAACTGCCTGAGTTAATAACTAAAATTTTCATACATACTCCGTAATACAAAAAAGTAATTAGTTTGCTTCCTGTGCCTGAATAGCTGTCAGTGCCACAGTATCTACAATATCATTAACCGTACAACCGCGGGAAAGGTCATTTACCGGCTTGTTCAAGCCCTGCAGAACTGGCCCCATTGCCACTGCATTTGCTGCCCTCTGGACAGCCTTGTACGTGTTATTCCCGGTGTTCAGATCCGGAAAGATAAACACTGTTGCCCGACCTGCAACCACTGAATCCGGAGATTTTAACCTTGCAACTTCCAGATCAAAGGCTGCATCATATTGAAGTGGCCCTTCCAGAGGATATTCCAGCCCGCGCTTTTGCATCAATTCCTTTGCAATTGCCGTTGCTTCAACCACTTTTTCCACGTCCTCACCACTGCCAGAGCCACCAGTAGAATAACTCAACATGGCTACTCGTGGCTCAATGCTAAAAATCTTCGCTGTTTCAGCAGATGAAATTGCAATTTCAGCAAGTTGACGAGCATCAGGGTTAGGCACCACAGCACAGTCGCCAAAAGCCAGAACCTTACTCTGGAAACACATGATAAAAATAGATGACACAACAGACACACCAGGCTTGGTCTTTATAAACTCAAAGGCTGGTCGGATAGTTTGAGCGGTGGTTGTAATGGAACCGGAAACCATACCATCGGCAAACCCGCGGTGCACCATCATGGTCCCAAAATAGGTGGGGTCAGACATACGGTCTCGAGCCACATCCCTAACGATCCCCTTATGCTTGCGAGTTTCAAAATAGGTATCGACAAAATCATCAAAATAGTCGGAATTGGAAGGATCAATAATGGTTGCACCATCAATATTGACCCCAAGGCTTGCGGCCTTAAGAGCAATCTCATTTGGTCGGCCAAGCAGGGTCACATCAGCAATGCCTCTGCGTAGCACAATGTCTGTGGCATGCAAGATTCGCTCACCATGACCTTCCGGAAGTACAATATGCTGTCTATCACTGGATGCCTTTTCAACCAGTGAATATTCAAACATTCGCGGCGTAATCCGAGTGGATTTGCGAGAAACTATTCGCTCACTGAGCTCACTTAAATCAACATGCTTGTTAAACCACCCCATGGCAGTACCAATCCGCTTTTCATCGGTGGGCTCAATCCGTCCATACAACAGGTTAAGGCTCTGCACAGTATCGTAAGTGTGTGATTCAACAAACAAAACAGGAACAGGTATCCCGGTCCACCCCTGAAGCAACTTCTGCACACTTAAACGGAGCTCAATTCCACCGGTGATCACGATACCTGCAATGTTAGGATAGAGGCTCGAAATCCGCGAGGCAAGACTTGCGATAATAATATCAGAACGATCACCTGGTGTGATGACCAGACTGTCAGGCTTAAGATAATCCAGGAAGTTACTGATCTGCATGGCTGCAACCAGGTAGTTGTCAACCAGGGTCTGCATGGAAGATTCGCCATACAGCACCTCAGCACCAAGCCAATTTTTTACATCATCTACAGAGGGATTACCCAGCGCCTTGTGCTCGGGGATAACATAGATTGGAAGAGTGCGATTAAACTGTTCCATACATTTGATGCTGCCGGCAGTGTCCTCTATAAAGCCTTCTGGAGCCCGGTTAATGATGCATCCTGCAATCTCGGCCCCTTTTTCCTCTTCCAGACTATCAATGGTGATGGCGGTCTGGGCACAAATCTCATCAGTGCTTTTGTTACGCCCAGAAACAACGACCAGCATGGATGCACCTATATTTTTTGCAATATCAGCATTGATATCAAACTCAAAGTTCTGGTCAGTCCTGAAATCGGTCCCCTCACAAAGAACAAAGTCATAGTTTTTCTCAAGTTCTTTGTATTTTTTTAAAATGGTATCAAAAAGCACTTCCTCCTGCCCTGAGGTGATGAGTTGACGCGCCTGGGTAAGAGTGAATGCATACCCTTCTTCGTATTTCATCCCTAAATTGAAATAATTACCAATCAGGTCAAGATCATGGTCTGTTTTTCCAAAACCGAGATCGCTGATGATCGGTCGAAAAAAAGCGACCCGCCCTACCCGTTTTAAAATGACCTGCATAACGCCGAGTACAATTGCCGACTTACCACTTCGTTGTTCGGTTGCTGATATATAAAGATTATTTGACATGTATCTGCCTCTTGTTAAAAGGATGTTGGAAAGTAACTAACGAGTAGTATGTTCTAGCTTTATTATCACCACTGCAGTCGTTTTTCTTTTGAGTTACGGCTTTCCAGGAATATTGTAACCTGATTTTTAAGTAACTGATCACGGGTAATTCATCTTTGCACAAACACGCTTCCCCGCCTACTTTTGTATAGCGAAAAAAAACATAATTATACTCAACTAAAAAATGATTTTCAAGCCCCTGTGTAACAGGAATTCACCCAATTCATGGTGGTGAATCCAATACCTGCAGAGGAAACAAAAAGACGGCACAAAGAGGCCGCGCACGATCTCAGCAGGGAATCATGTGGAGCACGCAGGCATGCTGATGAACTGACATCTCAAGGGTTTGCTTGTGGTAGAGGTTGGGCCAAAACAATTCTGAGTCGTGAAGAGTCCAGGCCAGGCAAAAGAAGAAGGATAAAACCACCACTGATAGCAATCATCAACTGCAGAGGGGGTACCTGTAAACGGTTTAAAAAATGAATGCAAAATCCTAACCGGACAACACTCAAATTTATTTAATTTATCGTTGATTTTTTACTCACTGTTCTTTAGAATGGCCGACTATTTTGCCTGATGATGGCCACTGCTCTGCCAATTGGCCACAGTGCAGGTTATTCTTGAAGATTTGTGCAAGATAAATGCGTTACTGAAGGTGAAAATGGGGTTTGCGGGACCTGTTTTTGTCGCTTATTCAGCTTTTCGAACATGTCGAGGAAAGCGTTTTTTTATCACCTTCTTTATTTTTTTTGAGAAAAGATATTAAATGAAAATATTGAGAGGAATTATTGAATGGAAATACTGAAAGGGGGTTTTGAATGAAAATTCATCTTTTTACGCAGTGTATGGTCGATATGTTTTATCCTGAAGTGGGGGTGGCAGCTTTTCAGGTTCTTGAGCGTCTCGGTTGTAATATTATTGTGCCAAAGGAACAGACGTGCTGTGGGCAGCCCTTGATAAACTCCGGTTATACAAAATCGGCCAAGGCTTCCATGAAAAACACTATAACCGCTTTTGAGGATGCGCAAACTATCGTCAGCCTTTCCGGTTCCTGTGCTTTTGCGATAAAACATGAGTATGAAAAGCTTCTCGCTGATGAGCCGCAATGGGTTGAGCGTGCCCGGAACTTTTCGGAAAAATTGTATGAATTTACCGAATTTATCGTTGATGTACTGGGCGTTACGGATGTTGGCGCACGCCTTGATAAAAAACTGACCTATCACAAGTCCTGCCACGCAACTCGTCTTCTCGGTGTAGTAGAGCAGCCCCTTAAACTTCTGGAACAGGTAAAAGACCTGCAATATATTGAAATGGATCATGCTGCGCGCTGCTGCGGTTTTGGTGGGACATTTTCTGTAAAACAACCAGATATTTCCGAGCAGATTGTAGCCGAAAAAGCACAAAGTATTATCCAGAGCGGTGCCGATATTGTCAGTGGCGCCGATCAGGCCTGCCTCATGAACATCGCAGGTTATTTGGAACGTATGCGTGATAATGGTCAGCTGGATCGTGATATCAAGGTGATGCATATTGCTGAAGTTTTAAATTCTCGTTAGAAATCAACAAAGGGAGAAAATGACATGGCCATTTTATATGACCAGGAGCACTCTTTTAAAGAACGTGTCAAAAGTTCCATCGCAGACGATTTTAAGCATAATGCCATTAAAAAGGCGCAAGATTTATTCTATGGCAAGCGCGCCATGCAAGTCGAAGCTGTGGAAGATTGGCAGGATTTTCGCGAAGAAGCAGTAACGATTCGTGAACATGTGCTGGACAATCTTGACTACTACCTGAATCAATTTGCCAACAACGCCGAAAAAAACGGCGCACAGGTGCATTTTGCCAAAACAGACAAGGATGCCTGCAGGCAGGTCATTGATATTTTTAAAAGCAGACAGGCAAAGTCCACTGTCAAGGCCAAAACCATGGTCAGTGAAGAGATCGACGTGAACCATGCGCTCATTGATGAAGGCATTGAAGTTAACGAAACCGACCTTGCCGAGGTTATTTTGCAGCTGGATGACTGGAATCCTCCATCCCATATTGTTGTTCCAGCGCTTCACCTTGATCGCGTTGCGATCCGCAAGATTTTTTCCCGCTATGGGTACACTGGCTCTGAAGAACCAGCGGAGATGACCCGTTTTGCGCGCGCCTATATCCGTAAAAAATTCCTGGATGCAGACGTGGGAATAACCGGCTGTAATTTTGCTGTTGCAGATACAGGAAGCACCTTTATTGTCACCAACGAAGGTAATGGCCGGATGGTCACGACCCTGCCGAAAACCCAGATTGTACTGATGGGGATGGAGCGCCTGGTGCCGGATCTCAATGCTTTGAGTGTGATGATGGAACTGCTGATCCGCAGTTCTGTAGGCAGCAAGATTACCTCATATTTTTCCATGACCAATGGACCGCGTAAAAAGGGAGAGATGGACGGGCCGGAAGAGCTGCATATCGTGATTGTTGACAATGGTCGTTCCGAGATCTTGCGGAGTGAATTTCGCAGCATGTTACGCTGTATCCGTTGCGGAGCCTGTCTAAATATCTGTCCGGTATATCGCCATATTACAGGTCATGCCTACGGCTCTATCTATTCAGGGCCAATGGGAGCGGTACTTACTCCCCTTCTTGTCGGCTATGAAAAAGCCAAGGATCTTCCTTACGCCTCCACACTATGTGGAGCATGTACCGATCATTGCCCGGTAAAAATCCCTCTGCACGAATTGCTGTTGCAGCATCGTCAAAATATTGCAGAGCGGGAAGGTATGGGATCAACTGTGGAAAAAACTATCTTTAATATGGCCGGTGCGGGATTGTCCAATTCTCGCCTGTACAATATCGGGACAAAGGCTGCAGCCAGCGCCATGAAACTTATGGCAGGAAAGGACGATATGATCAAAACATCCAGTCACACTCCAATACTGAAAGATTGGGTGCAATCTCGCAATATGCCCCTGATGAAAAAAGAGAAGTTTCGTGACTGGTTCAAAAAGTATCAAAATGAAAAGTAAGGTAGGGGACAACTATGTCAAACGCACAGAATAGACAAGATTTTTTTCATGATATCTCTTCTGCTCTGGGCCGCGAGAACATTCCAGATTATGTAGAACCTTTGGATCTGTCTACAGGCCCTCAGCATAAAATAATGGCAGGTATGTCTCATGAAGAGCTGGTTGATGCCTTTAAAAATGAGTGTAACAACCTGGCGATTAAATTTCGTGAGACAAACAAGGACGATCTGGCCAAGGACCTCTTGGAGGTTATCAAGGAATATGGGGGAGGAAAGGTGATCTACCCCCAGATCAAGGAGATAAACGACTTTCAGATAGATAAGGTCTTTGCAGAAAACGAAGGCCGGGATGGTCTCCATTTTGTCGCCTGGGATAGCAATGAAGATAGTGACCACAACATCAGGAATGCCGAAAATGCCAATATCGGTGTCACCTTCCCTCTTATGGCCATTGCCGAGACGGGAACAGTGATGCAGCCGGCATCTATTGGAAGTGGCCGTAGTGTGGGATTATTGCCACTTGTTCATATCGCTATCCTGCGCAGGAGTACTATTATGCCTCGCATGACCCAGACCATGGCCGAGCTTGCCAAACGTTACCACGAGGATCCGGAAAATTTTCCTTCACTTCTTGTTCATATTTCCGGGCCCTCCAGTACGGTTGATATCGAGTTGGTTCGTGTTGTGGGGGTGCATGGTCCCATTAATGTTACCTATATTATTTTAAACGACTAATAAAGGGTGTTGAAAAGATCGGCGTAAACCTTTGTAGTTCTGCGTAAAATCGACCAAAAGGTTTTTCTGGCAAAACGACACAATTTCAAAGAGATAGCTTGACCCCTTCAACACCCCTTTAATAACCGTAAAACGGATTTTTCTTTTTTAATCTTTAACTGAGGAGCAAAATATGTCCATTCAAGTGCTTGCTTTGATCGCTTTTGTCCCCATTGGCCTGGCTCTTGTGCTGATGGCCGGGTTACGCTGGCCATCCACTCGTGCCATGCCTTTAGCCTGGCTGGTTTGTGCCATCGCGGCGGTCACAGCCTGGAAATTACCTGTACCCTATGTTCTGGCTCTTTCCCTGCAAGGTATTGTCGTTGCGATAGGGGTACTTATTATTGTTTTTGGTGCCATTCTTATTCTGTATACCCTGCAGCAGTCTGGCGGAATGGAGACAATTCAGTACGGAATGCAGAACATCACGCGGGATAGACGTATCCAGGCGATTATTATCGGTTATATGTTTGCCGCTTTTATCGAGGGTGCTGCAGGTTTTGGAACCCCGGCAGCGTTAGCAGCTCCCCTGTTGCTTGCCTTGGGATTTCCGCCTCTGGCCGCAGCTATTATCTGCCTGGTGTTCAACTCTTTTCCCGTTACTTTTGGTGCGGTGGGTACTCCGGTGATTATGGGGATGACCTATCTGAAGCCTCTGGTTGCTGATGCGGTTACGGCAGCGAATGCGGCAGGATTACCCCTTAATTTCCAGGATTATGCATCCTTTACCAAGGTAGTTGGTCAATGGGCTACTGTTATGCATACCCCAATGGCTTTTATCATGCCCGTTTTCATGCTTGGATTTCTCACCCGATTTTATGGGCAGAACAAATCCTGGAAAGAGGGGTTTGCAGCCTGGCGTTTCTGTATATTTGCGGCTGTCGCTTTTCTTGTTCCTTATCTTTTCTGCGCCTGGATTATTGGTCCAGAATTTCCCGCTATGATTGGCGGTTTGGTTGGACTCGGGATTATTGTTGCCGGGGCCAAAAAGGGGTTTTGCATGCCTGAAAAAACCTGGGATTTTGGGCCGCGTTCTTCCTGGCTTGCAGAATGGACAGGGAGCATCACGGGATCAGCAAACAGCGAGTTCAAAGCTCATATGAGTCAGGTCAAGGCCTGGATGCCCTATATTTTGACAGGTGTTCTCCTTGTTTTGACCCGGATTCCTTCACTTGGTCTGAAAGGATTTTTAACTGCCCAAAAGATTCCTTTCAACAATATCCTGGGATTTGAAGGTGTTTCTGCTTCTATCCAGTATCTCTATCTTCCTGGAGCACCATTTATCTTCGTTTCCATTCTGACTATCTGGATGCACGGAATGAATGGTAGTAGCGTAAAAAAAGCATGGACAGAAGCCATTGCAAAGATGAAGGCTCCCACCATTGCCTTGTTTGCCTCTGTGGCCCTGGTTTCTATTTTTAGGGGATCAGGTGTTGCCGATGTCGCCTTAAACCCCAATGCCTATCCATCCATGCCGCTAGCGATGGCCAAGACAATGGCCGGATTTGCAGGTACTTTCTGGCCTATGCTCGCGGCTTATGTTGGTGGCCTTGGTGCATTTATCACTGGTTCCAATACCGTTTCAGACCTGCTCTTTGCGGAATTTCAGTGGAGTGTTGCTGCCCAGCTCTCCTTGCCTCGCCAAATTATTGCCGCCTCCCAAGCTGTTGGTGGTGCAATGGGTAATATGGTATGTATCCATAATATCGTGGCAGCCTGTGCGGTTACCGGATTGATTGGGCGTGAGGGACTTATTCTCAGACGTACTTTCTGGCCCTTCCTGCTCTACGGTATCGTTGTCGGTGTTGTTACGATGTTACTGACCATGATCTTTTTCCCTGGTCTTTACTAGTTCTAGCCTACTCGCTTTGACTCTCCTCCAGACAGGAGAGTCAAAGCGCCATTTTTGATACATGCTTATCCGAAAAACACCTCATAAAAAATCGAACAGATAGGCATGCTCCACCCATAGGATTGTCGAATCCAAGCAAATCGGCAGCCAGGTTCAGCAGTACACCTTATTGAAACTGGGTTCTGATTTTCCACTTCCCACAGAACAATGACTGATTCTGTGCAAAAGGATTACAGGAATTCTTCAACACCAGCGCTCTCTTTTTTACTCATCCACATTTTCATCACCAAAATTGCTTACCAGATGTTTACTGGCCACAGCATATAGGATGCGCTAGGGTTAGGGAAAAAGAAAAGATAACCTCCGGTAATAAAGACAACCAAGAGATGAGAGATGGGTATTACAGTAAAAAGTATGGGTAACGGTGTTGTCCGAATCACGGCAGAACAGGCAATGGATCACGATCAGGCCAGTGAAATATTTTACGCAGGACTCTCAGAATTAAATAAACCAGGATGTAAAAATCTTGAAATCGACCTCCGCACCACCCAGTTATTGGAGAATGTATCGCTGTATAAAATGTACAAGCTGATATACATCCTTAAAGACGGCCTTAAAGATAAAGCAGACAAAGTAACCACCATATTTTACCAGGGTGAAAAAAAGCGTCAGGACTTCCTGGAGAAAACGGTTAACAAGGAAGGGATACGACTCTTTTTTGCTGAACAGCCGGCCCCAAAAAATACTGGTACGACAATCCTCAGTCGTTACAGCGTATTCAATAGCGGTTACATTCCAGCAGTATCGCACTGCTCAAGCTTCCTTCCCATTTTGCCCAGCAGGATCACCAGAATGCTCCTGCTGGGTTTCATTTGTTGTTCCTTTGTCCAATACCACTTGGTACTCATGCAGATACATATCTGACAGTGTCAAAAATGCGGTCACGATAAGCGGACCATAAATAATTCCAAGCACACCGAAGAGGCTCATCCCACCAATGATGGCAAGAAAAACCAGCAGAGTATGCATCTTGACCTGACTGCCAACAAATTTTGGTTTAACCAGATATTCAACCGAAAACGATAAGAAAATGTAAAATACCAGGGTCACCACGGCCTTCACCACCAAGCCATTGAGCAGCAGGATAAACGCTGTTGGTACCAAAATTAAGCCAATGCCGAAGATAGGTAAAAAGGCCAGTACCGCCATAACCGCTCCCCAGAGAACAGGGGATTTCAGCCCCATCAATACAAAGAAAAAGCCTCCAAGGGTCCCCTGAAACAAGCCGCTCAAGCCATTGCCGACCAGGATAACCCCTGAAATTTCCATAAATTTATGCATAAGCAAGCGGTCTTGATCATCAGGCAGCGGGGAAAGCTTGGTTAAAAAATCCATCAGTTTTTCCATTTCAATAAGCAGGAAAAACACCACCAGGATCAGGATACAAAACTGCCAGGCAAAGTTCATGATGTTGGCAGCCCATGCCGAAGCTTTCCCGTAAATAAACATGCCAACGGTTTTACTCATATTGGAAACAAGCTCGGCAATATCAGGCGGTTCAAAATTCACCCCATATTCGGCCAGCACTTCTTGTAACTGCTGGACCCATGTATTATTTTGGATGACTTGTGCTAATTTGAGCAGTACATTACTGTCCTTACCAATGTGGTACAAGTTGAGTGCTTCAGAAGAAAGCGCTCCCGCGCAAAAGGTCAACGGGATGAAAACTATCAGGGTGATGAGCCCACAGGTCAAGCAGGAGGCCATCCATTCCGAGATCCACCGGTTTAACCAGTTATAGATCGGTCGAAATATCCCGGCCAGTAAAAAGGCAAGGATCAGGAACTGCCCAAAGGGCCACAAAATCCACCCAAGCATGAGGGTGGACAGGAGAAAAACAAAGGTAAAAAACTTTGCCTGAACAGGAGTAAGCATTCTGGAACTGCCAGCTCCAGCTTCCAAAGGGATGCTTTCACCAGTGTTTGAATTGTTATCAGTATTATTTTGTGTCATAACTCCTGACAATAAAACATGGTCGCAATTATTGCCAGAGTAAGTCTTCACTTAAAATACAAGAAACTCTAATCGACTATATAAAAAAGAGGGTAACATGCTCAGCCAAGAATTAGACATTGCCGTTGAAAAAGCATCAGCAGACCAGTTGCAACCAAAGCCAGATCAGAATAACCTTGGTTTTGGCCAATTTTTTACAGATCACATGTTCGCCATGCAATGGAACCGGGAAAAGGGTTGGCATGAAGCCCGTATCCAAAGCTACCGCCAGCTCCAGCTGGACCCTGCCGCCATGGTGCTCCATTACGGCCAGGCAATTTTTGAAGGGATGAAAGCGTATCGCAGCAAAGATGGACGGATACTCCTCTTTCGCCCGCTGGATAACTTTTCCAGAATGAGTCAGTCTGCCCTGCGCATGTGCATGCCGCGTCTCCCTGAAGAGCAAGTGCTAAAGGCCTTGCGGGCACTGCTATACCTTGATCAGGAGTGGGTTCCCCACGCCGAAGGAGCTACATTATATATACGTCCTACCATGATCGCCACTGAGCGCATGCTGGGTTTACGTCCTGCAGAAGAGTATCTCTTTTATATTATCAGCTGTCCGGTGGGCGCGTACTATTCAAGTGGTTTCAATCCTACAAAAATTTTCATCGAAGACTTCTATGTCCGCTCAGTCCCAGGTGGTGTCGGTGATGCCAAGACAGCAGGTAATTATGCAGCCAGCCTCAAAGCGCAAATGAATGCGCAGAAAAAGGGCTACAATCAGGTGCTGTGGCTTGATGCCATTGAACATAAATACATAGAAGAAGTAGGAACTTCCAACATCTTCTTTGTTATTGATGATGTCCTGGTAACCCCGCCGCTCCAGGGCTCTATCCTTCCTGGTATTACCCGTGATTCCGTTATCCAGCTCGCCAAAGACTGTGGCATGGCAGTTGATGAGCGTAGAGTTTCCATTGATGAGATTATCACTGCCTGCGAAAACGGAACGCTCACAGAAAGCTTTGGTACCGGTACCGCAGCAGCCATCGCTCCTGTTGGAGAATTTTGCTATAAGGATACATCCTACACCATCAACAACGGGAGCACCGGACCAATAGCACAAAAACTCTACGATCAACTCCAGGCCATCCAGTTTGGCGCCCAGGAAGATACTCACGGATGGGTTGTCCCAGTGAGCTAAAAATTTAAATCACACTCCTGCCGAGAAAAACTTCTTCTAGTTATTTCAATATATTGGGCGGATATTTTTTTCCGCCCAGTTCCCCTTGATTTTTCAAAAAGCGTCACTATTATATTGCCCAGTCCAACGACGGCAGTAGCCTGCTAGGTTTGCATATCGCCCTATTTCTCGATTGCAAGCACTACATATACATAGGATTTACTTTTACATTAAAACTATTGAGTAACAGGAGGAGTATCCATGAAAATTCGTCCTTTGAATGATCGCATTCTGGTCAAAAGATTGGAGGAAGAAGAAAAAACCGCTGGGGGCATCATCATTCCAGATTCAGCGAAAGAAAAGCCTGCAGAAGGTGAAATCGTAGCTGTTGGTCCAGGCAAACTGAATGATGCTGGAGAGCGTGTTGCTATGGATGTAGCTGTTGGGGACCGTGTCCTCTTTTCCAAATATGGCGGAACTGATGTTAAGCTTGATGGTGAAGATTTCCTCATCATGCGCGAAGATGACATTCTCGGTGTTGTAGAAGCCTAATCTTGAACTAACCACTTTCGTACACGAAGGAGATAAATACGATGTCTGCAAAAGATATTACCTACGGTGCCCAGGCCCGTGAGAAAATGCTGACCGGTGTTAATACTCTGGCCAACGCCGTAAAAGTTACCCTTGGTCCTAAGGGCCGCAATGTTCTGATTGAGAAATCATTTGGCGCACCTGTTATCACCAAAGACGGTGTAACTGTTGCCAAGGAAATCGAAATATCTGATAAGTTTGAAAACATGGGCGCGCAGATGGTTAAGGAAGTTGCTTCCAAGACCTCTGACGTAGCTGGCGACGGTACCACCACCGCCACCGTCCTTGCTCAGGCTATTTACAAGGAAGGCGCCAAGCTTGTAGCTGCAGGGGCCAACCCAATGGAAGTCAAGCGCGGCATTGACTCCAGTGTTGAAGCTGTTGTTGCTGAACTCAAATCCATCGCCAGCCCAACCAAAGAGCAAAAAGAAATTGCTCAGGTAGGTACCATTTCAGCGAACAACGATGAAACCATCGGTAACATCATTGCAGAAGCAATGGACAAGGTTGGCAAAGAAGGTGTTATCACCGTTGAAGAAGCAAAGTCCATGGAAACCTCTCTGGACGTTGTTGAAGGCATGCAGTTTGATCGCGGTTACCTTTCCCCTTATTTTGTAACCGACCCAGACCGCATGGAAGTCAATATGGAAGATCCTCTTATTCTCATCAACGAGAAGAAGATCTCCAACATGAAAGATCTCCTGCCTATCCTGGAGTCTGTAGCAAAAATGGGCAAGCCTCTGTTTATCATCGCTGAAGATGTAGACGGTGAAGCGCTGGCAACCCTGGTTGTGAACAAGCTTCGTGGAACCCTGAACATTGCTGCTGTTAAAGCTCCTGGTTTTGGTGACCGTCGTAAGGCAATGCTTGAAGATATCGCTATCCTCACCGGTGGTCAGGTAATCACCGAAGATCTCGGCATCAAGCTTGAAAACATCACCGTTAACGATCTTGGTACTGCCAAGCGTGTTGTTGTAGATAAAGACAACACCACCATCGTTGATGGCGCTGGCGACAAAGACAAGCTTGCTGCGCGCGTTAAGCAAATTCGTACTCAAGCAGAAGACTCAACTTCTGACTATGACCGCGAAAAACTGCAAGAGCGTCTTGCCAAGCTTATCGGTGGCGTTGCTGTAATTAATGTTGGTGCTGCTACCGAAGTTGAAATGAAAGAAAAGAAAGCACGCGTTGAAGATGCACTGAACGCTACCCGTGCTGCGGTAGAAGAGGGTGTTGTTCCTGGTGGTGGTGTTGCTTACCTCCGCTGCCTCAAAGTACTTGATAACCTGGAACTGGCTGGTGAACAAGAGCTTGGTAAAAACATCATTCGCCGTGCCCTTGAAGAGCCTGTACGTCAAATCGCAGCTAATGCTGGTCGCGAAGAATCTGTCATCGTTGAACACGTTAAAAACCTTGAAGGTGCAAACGGTTTTAACGCAGCAGTTGAAGAGTATGAAGACCTGATCGCTGCTGGTGTTATTGATCCTGCAAAGGTAACCCGTTCTGCTCTGCAAAACGCGGCTTCTGTTTCCGGTCTGCTCCTTACTACTGAGTGCATGATCGCTGAAGAGCCTCAGGAAGATAGTGGCGCCGCCATGGGCGGCATGCCTCCAGGAGGAATGGGCGGCATGGGTGGAATGGGCGGCATGATGTAAGCTTCGCCTGCTAAGCCTTAGTCATTCAAGCGTTTTATTCTTCGTGCACGTCACGGAGAATAAAACGCTTTTTTATCAACAAGCAGTGTTTAAAAAAAACACTTTCTTTTTTACATGTTTCTTGTTGACAAAAATACATAAATTTTGAATATTGTCTCGGTTTATAGCAACCGTTTTTATACACCTTTGGCGATGTAGCTCAGCTGGTTAGAGCGCACGGCTCATATCCGTGGTGTCCGGGGTTCAAGTCCCTGCATCGCCACCATTTACATATAAAAAGGCTGTCTGCATTAAGACAGCCTTTTTTATTTTTAAGTGAAAACATCGGGTTCCCTCACCCCGACAACCAAAAAGGAGCATCATGTTGCATCTTATCAAGGCACAAATTCAGCGTGCCGTTCTTATCCTCTCCCTGTTTCATATTTTTATTATTGCTGCCAGTAATTACCTGGTGCAGTTACCGATTCAGATTATTGGATTCCACACCACCTGGGGCACATTCAGCTTTCCGCTCGTGTACCTGGCAACGGATTTGACAGTGCGGATTTTTGGAGCTCGTGATGCCCGAAAAATCATTTTCCGAGCAATGGGGCCGGCGCTGGTATTGTCCTATGTTATCTCAGTGCTGTTTTTTGAAGCTCAGTTCCAGGGGTTGAGCCCACTTGCAACCCTGAACATCTTTGTTTTCAGGATCGCCTTTGCCAGTTTTGCTGCGTATTCTCTTGGTCAGCTTGCAGATGTAAAAATTTTTTCCAAGCTCCGGCAAAATACACGCTGGTGGCTGGCACCCTGCGCCTCATCAGTCTTAGGTAATTTGCTGGACACTTTTATTTTTTATTGTATTGCCTTTTGGAACTGCTCTGATGCTTTCATGGCTGCTCACTGGGTGGAGATTGGTACCGTGGATTACGGCTTTAAAATTCTTGTCTCCCTTATGTTGCTCCTCCCTTTATATGGGGCTCTATTGCGGCTCCTCACCAATCGGATTATCGCTGAACCCACAACCTCTGTTACAGCTTGACCGACAATTCACCTAACTTGTAATAAGAACGTATCAAGGTCCATGGAAAGAACCCTCCATTGACCTTTTCCATTCCCCTTCCCCACCTCTTCCTTTGTCCCAATCTCTGATCCCCAAAAGGAGACTTGCTCTATCGCCCAGGTAGCGGTATTGTGTGCTCGTTTTATGAGTGCAACCTGACTCCATGACGGTTTAGAGCCTGATTATGCATAACGTATTGTTTTGGTTAAGTAAGAAAGAAAACAGTCAAGATATCAGGCTCACTCAACCGCCCTGCGGGGCGTCCAAAACAGCACAGCTGCTGTGTTGGTAACGTATTATAATCAATTACGTCACCGCCTTGTATCTGCACTGTTTTTAAACACTCACGGATTCAGGTAAAAGACTGCTTTACTTTACTGAACTGCAGTCACTGATTTTTCCTTACCCATCATATCCTACCATAGACTAGAGGTCCCCATGGAAGAACAAGCCTATATATTAACCATGCTGGTTGCCAATAAACCTTCAGTTACCGCACGTATCACTGGACTGCTCTCAGGGAGGGGATATAATATTCAAAGTATTTGCGGTGCCCCCACCCATGAACCAAACGTTTCACGGATAACCATAAAAACCAATGCCACAGAGCAACAGCTTGATGAAATCACCAAGCAGTTAAATCGTCTTATTGATGTAATCAAATTACGCGATATGACCCATGATGATGCGGTCAAAAGAGAGATGGCGCTGATTAGTGTTGCAGTGACCCCGGAAAACAGAACCGAGCTGGTGCAAACCGTTGAGATTTTCGATGCCAAGGTCGTCAGCGCAGGGGTTGACTCCTACATTATTGAGGTAACTGGAACAGAGCAAAAGATAGACGCAATGATTGCGATCCTTCGTCCATTGGGGATCAAAAAACTTACCCGCTCAGGCATCCTGGCTTTGTATCGAGAGCTGGAAGAGGATCACAAACGCAGCTGAAAAGGGCAGGAAGACTACTCCTGCTCTTCCTGCTGACCTTTTCCTTTAAACAGCGGCTTGATATATATTTTCACAGTATAATAGAGGATGATGGGTGCTGTACAGACCGCCAGTATCCCAAACGGATTTTCCAGGTAATTATTTATGTGTTCCATATATTGGGTAAATTGATCCACAGCACCCCCTCACACGAGATACAAATTGATAGAGATACAGCTAATATAACACATTCGCTTCACCTGTAGCTCAGCTTACGCCAAATTACCATGGATAATAAAAATAAGTTTAACATTATTTATACCATCATAGCTGTTTTCGGCATTTTCCTCCTCCACGAAATCTGGGTTCAGCAGCAGACCGTCCAGCCGGTTCCCTACAGTGAACTGGCCCAGTTGTTACGAGAGGGGAAAATCGAAGAACTTTCCATCAGAGAGCAGTATATATCTGGTCAGCTGCGTGAGGCTGATGAGCATGGCAAGCGGGTGGTGATTGCCAACCGGGTTGATCCAAAGCTTGCTGAGCAACTTGATGCATTTGATGTTCCGTATACCCAGGTCCATGAGAGTAAATTGCTTGCCACCCTGCTCTCCTGGATACTCCCAGCGCTCTTTTTCGTCGGCATCTGGTACTTCATCATGAAAAAATTTGCTGAAAAACAGGGCATGGGTGGCGGATTCATGAATATTGGCAAGTCCAAGGCCAAAATTTATGTTGAGCATGAAACCGGGGTCACCTTTGAAGATGTTGCCGGGGTTGAAGAAAGCAAGGCAGAGCTTGAAGAAATTATTAATTTCCTGAAAGCGCCCAATGATTATGGCAAACTTGGCGCGAGAATGCCCAAGGGAATCCTCCTGGTTGGCCCTCCTGGTACAGGGAAGACCCTGCTTGCTCGTGCAGTGGCTGGTGAGGCCAGCGTTCCATTCTTTTCCATCAGCGGCTCTGAGTTTGTTGAAATGTTTGTGGGGGTGGGAGCGGCCAGGGTGCGCGACCTTTTTGAGCAGGCAAGAAAAACAGCTCCAGCCATTATTTTTATCGATGAACTCGATGCTCTCGGTCGGTCTCGAACCGCAGCGGGCATGGGTGGCAATGATGAACGAGAGCAGACCTTAAATCAGCTGCTTGTTGAGCTGGATGGGTTTGATCCAACCAGCGGTCTAGTGTTGCTCGCAGCGACCAACCGGCCGGAAGTACTTGATCAGGCCCTACTTCGCGCTGGTCGCTTTGACCGACAGGTACTGGTTGACAGACCAGATAAGATCGGTCGAGTCGCCATCCTCATGGTGCACATGAAAAAGGTCCAAGCAGGTAAAGATGTTGATCCTGAACAGGTAGCCGACTTGACCACAGGGTTTTCCGGAGCTGATTTGGCAAACCTGGTCAACGAAGCAGCCCTGCTTGCCACAAGGCGCGACGCCCAGGAAGTCAACATGGTGGATTTTACCCAGGCCATTGAGCGAATTATTGCAGGACTGGAGAAAAAAAACCGGCTGCTCAATCCCAAAGAGCGCAAAATTGTGGCTTACCATGAAATTGGGCACGCTCTTGTTGCCTTGGCTATTCCGGGCACAGATCCGGTGCATAAGATTTCTATAATCCCCCGGGGCATTGGAGCGCTGGGATATACCCTGCAACGTCCAACAGAAGATCGTTTCCTGATGACCAGGGAAGAGCTAACGCATAAAATTGCGGTCTTGCTTGGCGGACGTGCAGCAGAAAAAATAATCTTTAATCACCTCTCAACAGGCGCTTCCGATGATCTGCAACGGGTGACCGATATTGCCAGAAGCATGGTTACAAAATACGGTATGGATGATGACCTCGGCCATGTGGTGTACGAAGAGTCCCAACAGAGTTTTCTCGATCAACAGGGTAACGTTGCAACCAGCATGCAGTGCAGCAATAAAACCGCAGAGCAGATAGATAGCGCAGTTCATCATATTATTGACGAAACCTTTGAGATGACGTTGTCCATTCTGCAGGATAATCTGGAAACCTTGGAAAAATGTGCTCAGGAGCTTTTGCAAAAGGAAACGTTGGGAGAAGAGGAACTGGCAAAGCTGACCAGAGACCTTAAAAAGATATCCTGAGTACAACTTCATCAACCACGTAAAGGTAATCACAGGGGTACTTTTACGTAAAGCTCCAAGTGAATACCTGGCACCTCTCCAGGTGATGCTGTTATTTTTCAGTGTACTCACAGTGGCTTTCTTCGAAATATAGACAGGATATAAGGCGCACAGAGAAAACAAGAGAACGCCCTGGTATCGACCTTCATTGCCTTGGCATTGATACAGAAGGCTGCGAACTTGCAGACAAGGGTTGCAATACAAAAAACTTGAGCCCATCCGCTCAACATCACAGATCCCCATTGGGGAAAGATACTCACCCCAGTGACCACCCCAACAGCGAAAAAAGCCAAAAGGTTCGTAATTGCCACGTATGCCAACCGATCAACCATGGCGTGCAATTCAAAGCTCCGGTTGAATCGATAGCAAAGTTCTCGTGGCAGGAAACAGATAAGGTTGGGAGACTTTCCAGGCTTACGTCAGCCTCTACAACCTGCTCAAGTCGCTTAAGCTTGCTGTTGCCCACTCCGGTTAACAGCAAAAGAACCACTGCCGAACCGCAGACCAGTGCGCTGAACACAACCAGCATACCTGTTCCTGATCAATCAAAACAAAAATGGCCGGGTACCACCCGGCCATTTCATCTTTCTCTTTAGTGTTAAACTCAGTGATTACTTCACTTCGGCAGATAAGGCGTGAGATCCTTTTCCCACTTGGTGAGCACCTTAAACCCACCCTTTTCCAGAGCAATAACGGCCTTAGCTCCATCGTCGCCGGCAATCCGTACAACCAGATGAACAACCCCAGGATGATCCTTGGTTGGCCAGCAGAAAAGACTCTGAATATTTACCTGTTCGTCCCTCAAAATGCTCGTTACCTCGGCAAGGCGTCCAATGGCATCATCAACAAGTACGCCAATCCGCACACTATCATCATCCATGCCAATGGCTTGGAGGAGCACCCCCATAACATCGGTACTGGTAATAATCCCGGCAAGCTCATCATTCTCCATCACCGGCAATGAACTGATGTTATTGGTCTGCATGATGTAAGCAGCACGCTCAATGGTGGTATCCACCCCAACCGTGATAATTGCCTTGACCATGATCATCCCAACTTCAACCTTTTCCAGCAGATAATTGAGTTCGTGAGCTGAAAGCGCTGTGGCTGGAGATGCCCAGTTCTGCTTCAGATCCCGATCAGAAAGAAGGCCCACCAGTTTACCACTCTCATCAACGACCAATAAATGATCAATGGAGCGCTCTTCAATGATATTGCGCGCTTCCACCAGTGAAGTTTTTGGGGAAACCGTTACCAAGTCAGTATGCATTATTCGACCAATATACATGGGATATCTCCTTGTTGTTTATCCTGCGTAAAATCAATATATTACCTTTTCAAAGGTTCAAGCAACCAAGCCCAACCTTTTAGTTGATACTTTTAGATATCATAGCACTCCCTTTAGCCTGGCGAAAGCGAATTTCTCCTTTGAGCTGTTGCTTTTCCACGGGTTTTGAGAGTTTCATGGAAATAGTGGTCACTCCAGGACGAGCGTGCTTGAAAAGCCATTTCACCTGTTTTCCTTTTCCCAATGGTTTCGGGCTTGCCGATACCAACTTCACTCCTTTGGGTAAATGCTGGAGTACGATAAAAGCCATGGGAGCGGGGTTAGACACCTGAATTTGAATACGGACATCAGTTCCAGCAGACTGATATGATCCGCTGACATCACCCCCTGCATGAACCAATTGGGGAAACAGTGCCCAACCAACAAACACTGTAATAAAAAATTTTCTTAGCATAATTATTCTCCTTGTGGTGACGTCCCCTTTGGTATGGGCACCAGCACCTTGGTTTGTTCATCCCACCTGTATCCGCCTGCCAGCCAGAGCATTTCAAGGTCGTGAAAATCCACTTCAACATTGCCAAGAGACGAGTACAGTTCATAGGCATTGAGTATTTCATGATCTGTAATAACGTGATCTTTATCTGTATCAGCCCAGTGAAACAGGGTTATTGTAACACTACCAGGCCCTGCTATCCCGGCTGTATTCTTTTTTGTTTTTCCAGAAATGCAATCGCCTGTGATGTTGAGCACCTCCCCGACCACAAGGTCTTTTCCGGGATGGACCATATATAAAAAGGCGGCCTGTCCATCAACAAGACGGCCTATCCATCTTGGGTTGGCACCAAAATCCTGGCTGTTTTTTCCCCGGTCAGACGTAATCCCCCTTGCCACAGCCTCACCGGTTATGGTTTCCCTGAGGAGGATAGGGATATTTGTGGAACCATCAGCGGAAAGCCTGATAATTACGGGGAAAGGCAGTCCAGGTGCTGTATGAGTTGGAACCGTACGCTTAGCCCATACAACCGGCACTTTGGTTTTCTGCCAAAAAAGAACCCCACCACCAATAAGAGCAATCAACAGGAGAGTCCCTGCCAACAAAAAAAGCTTTCTCTTTGCAGTGATGATGTTATCTTTTGGAGCGACAGATTCACTTTCAGCTTGCTGTTTATCGTGTTTTTCAGACTCATGCTCGGGTCGCTTTATCTGCTTTTCCTTTTCCTGAATATCCTCAAGCTCAACACCCAAAGCTTCAGCGAGTTTCTCTGCGTTCTCCAGTTTAATTGCCGGGTACTTATTATTTTCCCAGCGCGAAATCGTATCTGTGGTTACCCCCACAACCGTTGCTAAATAGAGTTGAGTCAACTCATTTTCTTCACGGAGTCTACGAATGGCGCTGCCATCAATTTTAACACTGGTCATTGGCTATAGCTTCAGGTAGAGCGTTTTATTCTCGAAGGCTGTTAATCTGATTATCCAGATACTATACCATTTATAGTGAGTTACTTCCCGCTTTTCTCCCCATAGAAATTCGATATAACCCGACATCGATCACAATACCGCCCTATGTCGGCTGACGGATTATCCGGTTTCGCCTATGGTATCAATCAAGAGCAAGACACAAGGTCAATGGATAACAATGTAAATGGAGGGTAACACCATGAAAAAAAGTCTCACAGTAATCATCTTAAGCGTTTTCCTGGCAATCAGCAGCAGTGTTGCTTTGGCAAAGACCATCAAATGCTCAGTGGTCCAGATTGAAGAGAATCAGGTAACCTTGGAGTGTAAAAGCACTGATGGTCTCAACATTGACGATAAGGTTAAAGTAAAAACCTCACCTAAAAAAGCGATTGAGGGGTGTTGATCAGCAACACCTGCACGTTACAACAGGAGGAACATCATGAAAAGGCTGAGTGCAACAATAACGCTTGCAGCAGCTGCAGTTGTAATGGCTGTATCATTTGCTCCTGACACGGCTAAAGCTGGGCATGGTAGCCATATTTACTGAAACGGCACCAATGTTCATGTGGGCTTTACTTTGGGATTGCCGATTGTTGTTCCCCCTGGACCGCCACCAGTTGTAAGACACGTTTACCATGCTCAACCCAGACATGGACATAAAAGAGTGACCAACGTTGTCCACCACTGCCCACCTTCTTGTAAGCACTACAGAAATTGGAATGGACACCCAGGACATCACAAACATTGAAGAAAGTATAAGCCTGGTCAGGTTGAAACCTGATCAGGCTTTTTGTAACGGATCACAATCAATTTCCTCTTTGCACAAGCTCAGCCCCTGTTATCGGTTACAGCTTTCGTATTGTTAATGATGGCCTGATATACACCATGGTTGTCGTTAGAGCTTGTCTGCCCATAGCGCTCTTTCAGTTCTGCAGGTGCGTTGGCTACCATGTAGCTCAAGGCTGTGAAATCCAACAGCTCAATATCGTTATAATCATTTCCAATTCCCAGGGTTTTCTGATAATCAATGCCCAGGTAATCACATAGCCACCGGGCAGCAGCCCCTTTTGAAACGCCTTTGGGAAAGATCTCCATCCAGATGGATTGATGATCAAGGGGCGAAGTCGACCGAATCACCTGATAGTTAGAAAATTTCCCTGCAGTATCCACAAACAGGTTATGGTCCCCTTCCATTATCACTATGATTTGAGCAGCTATCTTGGGAAGCTGCCTGAGTTTTGAGCAAGGACAGCAATAATCCTGGTACAGGGCAAGCCTTCTCTCAAAATCATCATTAGAAGGACCGTGACGATGATACACAAATTTATGGTTATGGGGTACTTGACCATGAATCATGAAATTCTGGTTGAGTGCCTGCAACTTTTTACTAATATCTTTAACCTGACCCTGCGTAAGCGGTTGCGTAAACAGGAGTTCCCCAGACCTGCTCTCAATAATTCCAGCTCCTGAAGACACGATAAAAAAATCAGCCGGAAAATCTTGAGCTATCACCTTTTGCAACGAAAAAAAAGAACGTCCCGTTGCCAAAACAACTGGTATTCCGCAAGCTCTTAACTCCTGCAGCATCGCCAGTGTTTTTTCACTTACCCTCTTTTCAGAGTTGAGTAAGGTCCCGTCAATATCCACAAAAATAATATCAAACCTGAATCCGTGACGGTTTAGAGCCTGATTATTCATAACGTATTGTTTTGGCAAGGTAAAAAAGAAAAAAAGTCAAGATATCAGGCCCACTCAACCACCCTGCAAGAGGTCAAAAAACAGCACAGCTACTGTGTTGGCAAGGTATTGATATACGAGCTGTATAATCAATGAGGTCACCGCCTTGTATCTGCACTGTTTTTGAACGCTCACGGATTCAGGTCAAAATCGAAAATCACACCCCACCTGCTCAACAGACTTTCATTACCTTTTCGAGTGCTGTATCTTGGGTTATCAATAGTTTTTTGCTCCGATAATCATACACATTTCCAGGCTTGACCAAATGAAAAAATTTCTTTTTATCGCTCTTTTTATTGGCGTTTGCATTGCAGGCGTAGCTCCACTTTCCGCTCAAGATGCCTCTACAGAGACAAAAGGTAACAACACAACTGAAATTCCTTCACCACTTTCTAAACCACTTATTGAACGTTACATCCTTGACGAACTGAAATCATTGCGGATTGACCAGCAGCAACTGGAGGTAAAGGTTGCCCAAAAAGTTGCCCAGGCTAAGCTGGAATCATCTGATCGTGCCCTTCGCTACACCGCTGATACAACCACCAATATCTTTTACATCATCACTGCTGCAGCAACTATCCTGGTGTTGATTGGCTGGAAGTCCATACGTGACATGCGGTTATCCATGGAAGATCGCACCAGTGAAAAAATATCACTGCTGGTTGCCGAGTATGAAAAGCGTTTAGATGCCATCGAAGACAAAATGAAAAACCGTTCTGAACAAATTCTTGCTAACCAGGAGCAGATCGCCCTGACCAACACCATCCACTCCCTGTGGATGCGGGCAGGCCTTGAGAAAAATGATCAGGAAAAAATTAATATTTACGACCAAATCCTGGAGTTACGCCCTGATGATGTTGAAGCATTAACCTATAAGGCTGATGCCATGCTTGAGTTGGGAGAAAAAAAATGGGCGCTGTCTTTAGCCAATCAGGCGCTTGAAAACGATAACGAGTATTCCTTTGCATATTGGCAACGTGCCTGTGCCAAAGCAGAGATTGGACTTGTCGAAGAAGCAATTGATGATCTTGAAACAGCAGTAAGCCTTTCTGAAACGCTCCGCGAAGATATCGCTGATGAAAAATCGTTTTCCAATCTTCATGATCATGAACGATTCCAAAATATCCCGGCAGCAGAAGGTTAAGCACCACAACACTGTTAGCCTGAGTTATATTTGATCGGACTACGGTAATGCCATTGCTCAAAGTTGCTCTCTGCCTTTCTTCTGTGATATCGTAAGGAAAGTAATTTTTTTAAACGGAGAAAAGTATGCTCGATTTTCCTATCTCACCCATTCTTGCCTGGTTTTTAGTTGGTATCGCTTTTTATACTGTGGAGCTGGCCATTCCTGGCTTTATTGTTTTTTTCTTTGGTATTGGTGCCTGGTGCACTGCCTTGGCCGTATGGTTTATTGATATGTCACTCTCCACTCAACTGCTGGTTTTTCTCATCTCTTCAGTGGTTACTCTGCTGGTATTCCGCAGACTGTTAACCAACGTTTTCACTGGAGAAAAAAAGGAAGAAACCGACAGTGTTACCTACGACCCCAGCCCAACAACCGGTACGGTCATAGAAGCCATTACCCCGCCAGCCGAAGGCAAGGTTAAATATGCTGGAACCTTCTGGCGCGCTGTAGCTGATATCCACATCGAAAAAGACACCACCGTTGAAATCATTAAACAAGAGGACCTCTTAATTACTGTTCGTCCACTGGAAAAATAAGGAGATTCATCATGGAAATGCTGATTGGGGTAGGTTTTATTGCTGTTTTTGTCATTGTCATTTTACTGAAAACTGCGGTTGTTGTTCCTCAGCGGAGTGAATATGTGGTTGAACGGCTGGGTAAATACCGAACCACGCTTTCTGCAGGGTTCCATATCCTTTTTCCATTTATTGACAAGGTTGCATACAAACGGAGCCTGAAAGAGGAACCCATTGATATTCCTGCACAAACCTGTATTACCTCAGATAACGTTACCATGGAGGTCGATGGTGTTTTATATCTCCAGGTTGTCAATGCCCGGCAATCAGCTTACGGGATAGAAAACTACCATTTTGCAGCAGCGCAGCTGGCCCAGACCAGTCTTCGTTCAGCCATTGGTAAAATCAGCCTGGACAACACCTTTGAAGCACGGGAGGTGCTCAACCAGCAGGTTGTTGATGCCCTTGATGAAGCTGCCCAGAACTGGGGAGTTAAGGTGCTCCGTTATGAAATTAAAGACATCCAGCCACCTCGCTCGGTGCTCGATGCCATGGAAAAACAGATGAAGGCTGAGCGCGAAAAGCGGGCAGACATTGCCCGCTCTGAAGGGGAACGCCAATCGCTGATCAACCGGGCTGAAGGGGAACGAGCCGAGGCTATTGCCCTTTCTGAGGGTGAAAAGATGAAACGGATTAACGAGGCCGATGGTAAGGCCCAGGAGATATTAAAAGTTGCTGAAGCCACAGCAGAAGGTATCCGCCGGGTTGCTGAAGCCTTGAATTCACCAGGCGGACATGAAGCAGCCAGCCTTGATGTGGCTAAAAAATACATTGATGAGTTTGGCAACCTGGCCAAGGAAAACAACACCATGATTATTCCTGGCAACCTCACCGATGTCTCTTCCATGGTTGCCACTGCCATGTCCACTCTCAAGCACACGCAAGGCGGTCAGAGTAAACCAACAGCCTAAGACACTTCACCAGCCGGGTATTCACGACCTGGCTGGTTTTTCCCTTCCCCTCTTTACACCCCATCTATAACCAGGTATAATCGGTTTCTCCAGATAGGAATAATTTTCATTCTCAAGATATGAAAGGAACTCTTTTTGCGATTAAGCGCTATGCCTTGCATGACGGTCCCAATATCAGGACAACAATCTTTCTTAAAGGTTGTCCGCTAAGCTGTGACTGGTGCCATAATCCTGAGGGGATCAAACCGGAAATTGAACTCATTTGGCTTGCAGAAAAATGTGTCCAGTGCTCAGAGTGTGTCACCCAGTGTCCGGCTGGCGCATTGCAATGGATGGAGCAGGTACTGGTCAGAGATCCCCTGTCCTGTACACGGTGCACACAATGTGTCCAGGTTTGTCCGGCCCTTGCCCATGAGGCTACAGGATGGACAGCCACGGTTGCTGAAATGGTTGAAGAGATACAAAAGGATCTCCCCTTTTTTGATCAATCCGGTGGTGGAGTAACCTTTTCTGGCGGTGAGCCGCTGATGCAAGCTGATTTTTTACTTGGGCTGCTCCAGCAAACCGGTGAGCTTGGTATTCATCGTGCTGTGGATACCACAGGGTTTGTTCCCAGAGCAACTCTAGCAGCAGTGGCCCGGCACACAGATGTATTTCTGTATGACGTAAAACATATGGATGAAGACACACATCGCAGATATACGGGAATTGGTAATGCGCTGATCCTCAGTAATCTCAAGTTTCTGGCGGAAAACAAGTATAATATTCAAATCCGTTTTCCGCTCATCCCAGGGGTAAATGATGATGACGCCAATATAGCCAAAACAGGAGCATTTATAGCTGCATTGCCAGGGAACCAGGCTCTGGATGTGCTGCCCTTCCACTCCACAGCCAGTGGAAAATATACAAAGCTGCAACAAACTAACCCTGGGTTGGACTTTACCAGCCCGGATATAGAACACACCAAAGCCGTTGTTGAAAAGCTGAAAAGCTTTGGTTTACAAGTCGAAATAGGTGGTTAAGGAAATGAACGAACGGATCAAGCAATTACGAAAAAAGAGTTTTGAAGCAAAACCAGCTATTTCCATTGAGCGTGCCCTGCTTGAGACAGCATTTTACAGAAAAAACAGTGGAAAATATTCCCAGCCTGTGTTACGCGCACTGTTTTTTAAGCATCTCTGCACGCACAAAACCATCTACATTGGTGATCAGGAGCTGATTGTGGGCGAACGCGGTCCGGCGCCCAAGGTCGTGCCCACCTTTCCAGAACTCACCTGTCACACAGCTGATGACCTGCAGATACTCAACTCACGCCCCATGACCAGCTATGATGTGGCTGAAGAGGATATCGCCATCTACGAAGAAAAGGTGGTCAGCTACTGGCAGGGGCGCTCCATGCGCGACCGTATCTTCAGTAATGTTCCCCAGCGATGGAAAGATGCCTACGAGTGCGGTCTGTTTACCGAATTCATGGAGCAACGTGCTCCTGGGCACACGGCATTGGATGGCACTATTTATCAGCAGGGAATGGCTGATTTCAAACAGCGCATCAAAGCCCACATTGATCGTCTTGATTATCAAAATGATCCCCATGCCGCAGACAAATTTGAACAACTGACAGCCATGGATATTGCCTGTGATGCGGTTATCATCTTTGCCCAACGTCATGCAGAACTGGCCGAGCAGATGGCAGACCAGGAAGAGAATCCTGAGCGTCGTCAGGAACTCCAGACCATAGCTCGGGTCTGCAGACGGGTTCCTGAGCATAAGCCCACCACCTTTCACGAGGCCATCCAGATGTACTGGTTCACCCACCTGGGGACCATTACCGAGCTTAACGGCTGGGATGCCATGTCACCCGGTCATCTGGACCAGCATCTTTTCCCGTTTTATGAGCAGGAGGTGGCGCAAGGGGCGCTTAACCGGGAACAAGCCAAAGAACTGCTGGCCTGTTTATGGATCAAAATCAACAACCATCCGGCTCCCCCTAAAGTTGGTGTTACAGCCAAGGAGAGCGGAACCTATAACGATTTTACCCAGATCAATCTGGGTGGGTTACTGGCCGATGGACAGGACGGTGCCAACGACGTTTCTTACCTGGCCCTTGAAGTTGCGGACGAACTCCACCTGCTGCAGCCCCAGCCATCGGTGCATATCAGCTCCAAAACGCCAGAACGTTTCTTAAAAGCTGCTACCAAGGTGATTCGTAAAGGATACGGGTACCCCTCGGTATTTAACACGGACACCGTGGTTATGGAGCAGGTGCGAGCGGGGAAATCTGTGGAAGACGCCAGAGAAGGGGGCACCAGCGGTTGCATAGAAACCGGCGCCTTTGGTAAGGAAGCCTATATTCTCACCGGCTACCTCAATGTTCCAAAAATTCTTGAAGTAACCTTACACAACGGTGTTGATCCGCTGACCGGTAAAAAAGTCGGCATTGAAACCGGTGATCCACGCTCTTTTGCACATTTTGCTGAGCTTTACCAGGCTTTTAGCAAGCAGCTCCAGCACATTGTTGAGCTGAAAGTAAAGGTGAACAACTACATCGAACGGATGTATGCCAAATATTCTCCAGCCCCCTTTCTTTCTGTGGTGATTGAAGACTGCATAGAAAAAGGCAGAGATTACTATGATGGTGGTCCTCGCTACAATACCAACTACATCCAGTGTTGCGGTATTGGAACCATCACAGACAGCCTGTCTGCCATCAAAACCCATGTTTTTGAGCAGCAGAGTGTCTCGTGGGACCAGTTGTTGGAAGCCCTGGCAGCTGATTTTAAAGGGCACGAAGCACTCCGGCTCAGGCTGTGGAACAAAACCCCGTTTTTTGGCAATGACGATGACCGGGCCGACACCATCATGCAGCAGGTGTACGAGACCTTATTCAGTGCCATTGATGGCCGCCCCAACACCAAGGGAACCCAGTATCACCTCAACATGCTCTCCACCACCTGCCATGTCTACTTTGGCAAGATGCTTGGTGCAACGCCCAATGGGCGCTTTGCCCACCAGCCCGAATCTGACGGCACCTCACCCTCCCACGGTGCAGACAGGCAGGGCCCCACTGCGGTGATCAAGTCGCTGAGCAAGATGGATCAAACCAAGTCCGGCGGCACCTTACTCAACCAACGTTTTCTGCCCAGCGTGCTTCAAAGTGATCAGGATCTCAATAAACTCTGTGGGCTCATTCGTTCCTATTTCAACCTGGGAGGGCACCATATTCAGTTCAACGTGGTAAATACCAAAACCCTGAGAAAAGCCCAGGATACACCAGACGAGTATCGAAACTTACTGGTGCGGGTTGCAGGATACAGCGATTATTTTGTTGATCTTGACGCTGAACATCAGGAGGAAATCATCAAACGCACGGAGCAGGAACTCGGTTGAGCAAGCCAGCTCTTGCAAGCAAGAAGATACACAAAAGACCAGTGAGTGAGCTTGAATTTTTCCATTCAATACTGCTCCTCTTAACCTCCGCTTACCTGTTGTTGTACTATTTTTAAAAAGGCAGTGATAAGCGGGTTTTCCATATACTTAGCTGCAGTGCAGACGCCGATGATAAAGGGCTCAAGGCGGGGCACATTTTCAAGCACCATTACCTCACTGTGGATAAGGCTTTTCTCAAGGACCAGCTTCGGCACCACCCCAACTCCGCAACCGAGCCCGACCATGGTCAGCAGCGCCTCATTCCCCGCCACCTGGGCATACACATTGGGGGTAATGTCGTTATCTTTAAACCATTGATCAATTCGAGTCCTGCTCAACCCTTTTTCTGCTAAAATAATTGGTGTTTTTGCCCAATCAATATTTTGGCCTTTTTTCACAAGAAGCGAATTATGCTCTTTTGGGGCAACAAAAACAAGCGGGGTTCTGACAACTTCAATCGAGGTAATCGTGGCGGGTAATTGTTCAGGCAATGCTGCAATAGAGACATCTGCACCGTTGTTTTGCAACTGGAGTAATGCCATTGCTGCATCACCGGTCTGGAGCCGAAGCTGTATATCAGGATAGGCTGCACGAAACGCCTTTACAATATCCGGCAGGATGCCATGGGCAGCAGTCACCGAACAATAGAGAGAAATGTTTCCTGTAAGATTCGTTTCCTCGGTCAATTTTTTTTGGAGCGTATTCCACCGCGCTTCTGTTTCTTCAGCATATTGCTTAAAAAGAACACCAGCAGGAGTGAGCGATACAGAGCGCCGGTCACGATAAAAAAGTGGCTTGCCCACCTCCTCTTCCAAGCGCTGGATAAGCCGGGTCAGGGTAGATGGCGTCATATTATATGCCCGGCTGGTCTTGCCAAAATGGAGCGAACTTGCCAGTCCGTTAAAAATTTTAATGCTGCGGATGTCCATGATGCTTACCTGTTGGTATCGTCCTGGTTAAACAAGGCATACCAGAGTGTTGCAAATCTCGCAACACAGCATTGCAATCAATTCACTTTTCGCAACAAGAAATTCAGCTATAATAGCTCAATCAAAAGAAACGTACACTCAATCAGCAAAACGAGGAGGAAATAATGGGAGAAAATTATTTTAACACCCTGCCGCTGCGGTTGCAGCTTGAAGAACTTGGTAAATGCCGCTTTATGGATGCCGATGAATTTGATGGCGTTGATAAGCTCAAAGGCAAGAAAATCGTTATCGTAGGCTGTGGTTCGCAAGGGCTGCATCAGGGGTTGAACCTGCGTGACTCAGGCCTGGACGTATCCTACGCGCTCCGCGACAGCGCCATCGAAGAGCAGCGTCAGTCGTGGAAAAATGCCTCTGAAAACGGTTTTGCCGTAAGCAGCTACGACGAAATGATCCCCACTGCAGACCTGGTCATCAACCTGACCCCGGATAAGCAGCACACCAATGTTGTTTCCGCAGTTATGCCGCTGATGAAGCAAGGCGCCTGCCTTTCTTACTCCCATGGGTTTAACATCGTGGAAGAGGGCATGCAAATCCGTGATGACCTCACTGTTATTATGGTTGCCCCCAAATCCCCTGGAACTGAAGTTCGTGAAGAGTACAAGCGTGGCTTTGGTGTTCCAACCCTGATCGCTGTGCATCGTGAGAATGACCCCAAAGGTGAAGGGTGGGATATTGCCAAGGCTTACGCAGCAGGAACAGGTGGCGACCGTGCAGGCGTGCTTGAGTCCTCTTTTATCGCTGAAGTAAAATCCGATCTCATGGGCGAGCAAACCATCCTGTGCGGTATGCTCCAGGCCGGTTCCCTGCTCTGCTACGACAAGATGATCGAAAAGGGAGTGGATGCTGGATATGCTTCCAAGCTGGTGCAGTATGGTTGGGAAACCATTGGCGAAGCGCTTAAGCATGGTGGCATTACCAACATGATGGACAGGCTCTCCAATCCTGCCAAAATCAAAGCCTTTGATCTTGCGGAGGAACTGAAGGATATCCTGACCCCGCTGTTCAACAAGCACATTGATGACATTATGTCTGGTGAGTTTTCCAAAACCATGATGGAAGACTGGGCCAACGATGATAAGAAGCTGCTCACCTGGCGTGCAGAAACCGCTGAGACCGCCTTTGAAAAATCAACGTCCACTGATACTGAAATCTCAGAGCAGGAATACTTTGACAACGGTATCTTAATGGTTGCCATGCTCAAGGCTGGGGTTGAACTGGCCTTTGACACCATGGTATCTGCAGGAATCAAGGAAGAATCAGCCTACTACGAGTCACTCCACGAAACGCCGCTGATTGCAAATACCATTGCCCGTAAAAAGTTATATGAAATGAACGTGGTTATCTCGGATACAGCTGAATACGGCTGCTACCTGTTTGCCCACAAGGCCGTTCCAATGCTGCAGGATTTCATGACCAAGATTGATACAGATGTGATTGGAAAAGGTTTGGATACAAAAGATAATGGTGTGGACAACATTGAGCTTATCGAAGTGAACGAAGAGATTCGTTACAGCCCGGTTGAGCTGATTGGTGAAGAGCTACGCTCTTACATGTCTGCTATGAAACCTCTTTTATAAGCCGCCTGTGTAGCTCAAAAAAAAAGCCCCGCTGGTTGTAACCAGCGGGGCTTTTTTCGTTTTTTACAGAGAAAATCAATCAAATGACGGATCTCCCAAGTTCCCATACTGTGGTAGTTGTCACAGATAGATTGAAAATGGGGTCAAATCTGCCTTTAGTTTTTGCAACAGTATCATCGGATCAGCCCGGTGTAACGGCTGATTGGAATTTTTCAGGGCAAATACCGCTCTATATCCAATGCCCCATGGAAAACGCCCAGAATGTCGATATTGTTATCGGTAATGAGGTACGCAATACGGTAGTGCCCATAAAGGAGAATGCGAATATCTCCTTCCGGTTCTTCACGATATTTATAGCCAAGTTGGGGAAAATTACTTAACATCTGAGCCTTGTCATATATGCCGGAAACAACTTTTTGGGCAGCAGTGGGATTATCTGCTGATATATACTCATAGATCTCTTTAAGCCACTGTTCAGCTTCATAAGACCATCTTATTTCTGCCACGATCTTATCCGACCAGCCATTTCGTTGTTTGAAATCACCCGACCGGATTTCACATCTTCCAGCCCACGGTCAACCATTCTGGAAAATGCCAACTCCCTCATGATTTCTTCATATGTGGCATCTTCCGGCTGAGACATGACAAGCTTTGTTATCTTTTCTTTTACTGTTTGTGTGTGCACTTGTTAGAATCCTTTTGGAGGGGCCGAAGTTATGCAACTCCCATGAGAGTTTTATTCTTTTCGGCAATAATTTCGAGGTATTGAAGAAATCTGTTTTTGTTTCATCCCCATCTTTTCTGCCAACTCGGCGTGTATCCATTGTTGCTCTTGTCTCAGCTGTCTGATACGAGAAGGTATCACCATAGTCCCACCTTTTTGGGTAAACAGCAAATAAAAAGTCAGAGTAAGCAATCGCAAGGTTTGTACTTCAGGGGTATTCTCTACAACTGAGGTGTAACTGGTCACGGGTGCTACATATTTGTGCAAGCACCCGTGACCAGTTACAAAAAATCAATCAAATGACCGATCTCCCAAGTTCCCATATCTGTGGTAGTTGTCACAGATAGATTGTTGCTCTAAGTATTGGAGCAACTCCAGCCGCCCTTCCATATAGACTGGTGTGCGAGAGATATAGAATCCGGTTTTCGCCGCTGCTGCAAACACTGCTGCAGGCACCCTGCTCTGGTCAGCGTAGCGGATGCGATCTATGGTATCAAGCCGTACGACAAGTTCTTCATCACTTTCAATTTTCACCACAACATCCTGCAAAAGCTGTTTGCCATACGTAGTGGCCAAAAATGCGGTCACCTTGTTATCAAGATCGGCTGGCATGGAAACCACCGCTTTACAGCCTGCAACCCTGGCGGCAGCTATCCGTGCCAGCGTTTCAAACATGGAGTCATCTGCATGGAGCCGGATCACCATGTTTTTAATAGGCAGGTAACGCAGAATATTATCCTGACCACGGAGATGAAAATAGTCCTGTTCCACTCCAAAGTTGGTTTCCATATTATAAAGATAGCTGTAGGTCGCGCTGATAAACTTCTCCACATCCTCTTTCATCTCGGCAAACTTGCCCCACTGAATCAGCTTGCGCCACTCCTGGATAAGCTGCAGCGGCTGGGAATCATTAACCAGTCGTTGCTCTGGTGGTGGTGCAGTCTCTTCAATATCCATGAACTGGGTTACATAGTCAGGACTACCAGCCTTGATTCCGGGGCCCAGAGCTGACTTGCCCATGCCGCCGAATGGCTGCCTGAGCACAATGGCCCCAGTGGTTCCACGGTTAACATAGAGGTTACCGGCAAAAATATGCTCTTTCCAGTATTTCTGCTCTCTGCTATCCAAGGATTCAATACCGCTGGTGAGGCCGTAACCAGTTTGGTTGACTATTGCGATGGCATCTTCCAGATTTTCCGCACGCATAACCCCAAGCATTGGTCCAAAAAACTCGGTCATGTGCGTGTAGCTGCCAGGCTTGACTCCATACTTGATTCCCGGCGACCAGATATATGGATTGTTATCCACCATTTCAGGCTTCAAGGCCCACTCTTCGCCTGGCTCAAGCTCGGTGAGTCCACGCTGCAAGTCGCCTTTTGGTGGTTTGATCAAGGGAGCGATTTTGTTGGCAAAATTCCAGGAAGACCCGACCTTCCAGCTCGCCGCAGCATCGACCAGCTGTTGCCTGAAATGGGGGTCATCATAAATGGTTTTTTCCAGCACCAATAAACTGGTCGCGCTGCATTTCTGGCCACAGTTACTAAAGGCGGAATGGATGACGTTTTTCATGGCCTGATCGCGGTCAGCCATATCAGTAACGATGGTTGCATTCTTTCCGCCTGTTTCAGCCGCCAGATACACGCCCGGGGTTTGCTCAAGTATCTGTAAGCCTGTATCTGTACCACCGGTCAGGATGATAAAATCCACCTCTTCACTGGCCGTGAGCAGCGGACCAACCTTTGCCCCTGAGCACGGCACAAACTGAAGGGTGTTTTTAGAAATCCCTGCCTTCCAGAAGCACTGACACAGGTTCCACGCCGTGAACACCGCATCTGAGGCAGGCTTGAACACCACAGTATTCCCTGAAGCAAGCGCAGTCACCAGCCCGCCGCAAGGAATGGCGATGGGGAAGTTCCATGGAGAAATAACAAGTCCAACGCCCTTTCCTGTCGTCTTGAGGTTTTCCATATCATCCAATTGGCTGGCTGTATACGGATAGTACTCGGCAAAATCAATGGCCTCGGAGACCTCAACATCAGCTTCAGTAAAAATCTTGCCCGTATCTGCCGCTGCAGACCCAATCAGCTCACCACGCGCTTTGCGTATCTCCATGGCAACCTTGGAGAGTGCTTCATGGCGCTCTTTAGCCGTCAGGCTCCGCCATCCGTCAGGATCCTGCTTTGCTATTTCAAGGGCACGCAGTGCATCATCTTTGTCAGCAAGGGCAAATTTTGCCACGCAGATATTTTCTTCAGGCCGATTGGGATCAATCACCTCACTTACATCCCGGTCTCCAAAGAGTTCTTCACCGCCAATTACAACCGGAACCTGAATGGGCTCATGGTCGCTTCCCTTCATCCACGTCTCCCGAATCCCCTCTGCCCATTTTCTGTTGGCAGGCAAAGACCAGTCAGTATCAGCCTCATTCACAAACCTTGCGCTATGGTAGGTAGAAACGGATTCCGGAAAGGTTTCCGTATTTCGATCCTGGACCCGGTTAGGACTGTCCTGTGCTGTTTCCATCACCTCGCACGAAGCGATAAAGCTCTCTTTCAAAAACGTCCATTCATCGGAACCAACAGTAAGGTCAGGGGAGTAACGGAGGAAATTCTCTGGCGCTGTATTCTCATCCAGGCGACGAATCAGGTACGCAATGGCATTGATGAACTCATCCTTGGAAGCAACCGGTGCATACAGCAGGACATCGCCAGACTCCTCTTTGAGCGCCCTGCGCACATGATCTGCCATTCCCTCAAGCATTTCAAAATAAAAATAAGGGGTTAGACCTTTTTGCTTGGCCACGGTGGCCGCATAGGCAAGTTCAAACAGATTATGGGAGGCAACCCCTAAGTTCACCGCCTTGATATTCGCCTCTTCCATGCCGTAGGAAACCATGCGCTTGTAATTGGCGTCTACCTCAAGTTTGTTGTCATACGGTGCAAGGGGCCAGTTGAACAGGGCAGACTCAAGCTTTTCCATCTCCATGTTGGCGCCCTTGACAATACGCAGCTTGACGGATGCCCCGCCATTGGCTACCCGTTCTTTTGCCCAGGCAGTGAGCTTCCTCTGCATACCAAAACTATCCGGCAAATATGCCTGAAGCACAATACCGGCAGAGTAATCTTTAAACTCCGGCTGATCCAGGGTAGCGACAAACGCTGCATAGGTGATTTCCAGATCACGGTACTCTTCCATATCCAGATTAACGAACTTGGGTACCCTTGTGCCGTCTGGTCTGGTAAAGAAATTTGCTTTGGCAACCCGGTAAATCTGCGAAAGCCGGTCTTTCAGCACCTCCACCGTTTGATCAAATGCCAGGGAGTTAATCTGGGAGTAGATGGTGGATATCTTGATGGAGATATACTCCACATCAGGATCTTCCATATCCTTAATATAGGTGGCCAGGCGGTGAGCCGCTTCCTTCTCGCCGAGCACCGCTTCACCCAGATGATTGATATTCATCCGGATGCCCTGCTCTTTGCGTTTCTGCAGATGTGCATGGAGTTCCTTGTGCTCGCCAGGGATAATTGCCCGGCTGGAGCTTGAGCGCATCTGATCGATCATGGTTGGTACAGCCAGAAATGAGAAATGTTTCCCCACCCCTGTAAACATCTGCACAAACAGCCGTTCCACCCTGCTGAAAAACTCCGGAATGCCTTCTTTATCCATCAGGTAGCTGATCTGGTCAGCCACCCGTTTAGATTCATGGGAGCGAAAGCTCTGATCAATCATCCTGGTAAGGAGTACCTTGTCATGGGGATTGGTCAGCAAACGCTTCATCTGATCCTGGATTCGTTTCTCCTCGCTGGTGAGCAATTCATTGGCCCGATTCTGCCATGACTCTGCCAATGAAACAGCCTGGGAATACATTTGCTTCTGATCTGTGCTCATGATAACACTCCTGTAATCCTGTAAATTAGTAACTATCCTTCAAACGGGTTGTTTAGCGTGTTCTTTTATGTCGCATATAGCGGGCAAACCGTCGTACGTGCTCTCTGGCCACACTGCTTGCGGCTTCACTGTCATGGTTTGCAATTGCTGCCACCATGTCTTCAAGATCTTTATAATTAGCCTCCAGTTCTTCTTCCCCTGCAGACAAAAACTTGTCGTAATACCATTGAATATTGGCATGGACTGAATTCAAGACAAAGATATAGAGTGGATTACCGGCAACCTTGGCAATGGCCTGGTGAATATTTTCATCCATCCGCACAAAATTATCCCACTCGGAAAGCCCGATTGCCTTGTATTCAGCGGCCTGATGCAGGAGTTCCTGCAGTCCCTCACATTCCAGGGCAGTGGCCCGCTGAGCAGCTAACCCACTGACCTGGCCTTCAACACTTTCCCGAAATTCTGCCAAATGATCCAAAGAAACCGTGTTGGATTGAATGAGCATGGCCAGATTTTCTGCCATAAGCTCGGAGTTAGCGTCTTTAACGTAGGCACCACCGCTGGCGCCCAGACGAACTTCGATTAAACTTTTCTGTTCAAGGATCCTGAGCGCTTCACGGAGCGTCCCTCTGCTGGTCTGAAACATCTCACAGAGCTGGCGCTCAGCAGGCAGTTTACTGCCCCCTTCTATCTCTCCACTGAGGATAGCAGTCTGAATTTGCTCTACAACATCCTGAAACACCCGCCTGGGCTTTGCTTTATGAAATATCTTTTTCATTGGTTTCTTGACAGATCACATTTTTTATAACATTATAATGGTTTAACCATTTAGTCAATAAATATTAAGCCCCCATTGCAAACAGGCTAACACCCTGTTGATACAAGAATTTTCACACACTGATACAGATGCAACCGGTCAAGATCGCTGCAAATGGCTCAGGTATTTATGCTCCAGGCACCACATTTATACAGCAAAAAACACCGGAATATAATATCAATAAATCGTGACTTTTAACGGTTACCAACCTGCAAGGAGGAATTCTAACACCACAATTTTGTTCGTCCTGCATAAACTGCAGGTAATAACGATAACTTGAAGGGAGGAAAGTATGTTGAGGAAAAAAGCGTTATTTATGTCTTTATTGAGTGTTTCCCTGATCGCTGGAATGGCTCAAGCCGAAGAAATGCTGAAAGTCGGTGTCCAGGCACCCATTACCGGAAGCTATGCCAATGAAGGGCAAGGGATTGAAAACGGCGTAAACCTGCTTGCCGAACAGATCAATGCTAAAGGCGGCGTGCTCGGTAAAAAGATAGAAGTTATCACCTGTGATGATCAGGGGACTGCCATGGCTGCAGCTATCTGTGCCAAGGATCTGGTCAACAAAGGCGTGAAAATGGTCATTGGTTCATACACTTCTACCTGTGCCGAAGCCGCACAAAAAACATACTTCAAAGCTGGTGTTCTCCAGACTTCTGACGGTACCGCAGACAGCCTGACTGAAAAGGGCTACTGGACCTTCCTGCGTAACTCCTTTCCAAACAGCGCAGAAGCAGAATTTGCAGCCAACTATCTGGTTAAGGTCAAGAAGTACCAGCGTATCGTCGTGCTCTCTGACTTTTCCACCTATGCTGACGGCCTGGCTAATGCCACTGAAGCAGCAATCAAGCAGCTTGGCGGCAACGTTGTTTCCCGCGACAAAATCAAAGCTGACTCGCAAAACTTTACCCCGGTGCTGACCAATATCAAATCCAAAAAGCCCGACGCTATCTTCTTTGCCGGCTACTACTCTGATGGTGGGCTGCTCCGTGCACAACAGGTTGCGCTTGGTATCAAGGCTGACTTTTACGGCGGTGACGCCAACGACAACCCGGACTTTGTTAAACTGGCCGGTTCTGCTGCCAAGGGCGCGTTCATCATCAACGTCCCTGAGCCAGCTGCTCTGCCTACCCCAATCGCTAAATCCTTCATCGCTGATTACCAAAAAAAATATGGTGAAATGCCACCTTCCATCTGGGGTCTGATGAATATCGATGGTATGCGTGTTATTATCCACGCCATGGAACAAAACGGCGATTTTGACACCAAAAAAGCCGCTGACTACCTGCACAACATGGAAAAACCACTGGACGGCATCACCGGCTCCATTGCCTTTGCTCAAGATGGTAACCGCAAAGGCGGCGCTTACGTTGTCAAACGCATCCAGGAAGACGGCAGCTACTTCAACGAGTACGTTCAATAATTGTATTCTGTATAGGGCGGGAGAGTGCTTCTTTCGCCCTCTTTTGAGTCTGAAGGGCCTCCTGGATAAGGCGTTTTTTCTCTACAGCTCTGTGAGTTCAATGTTACGCACGACAGAGCTGTGCGTAAACTCCAAGAGATTGGCAGAAAAAACAAGTCTTCAGGATACCCTGAAATCGGCACCAGCAACAACCGGAATTTCTGCCCTTCAAGCACGAGCAGAGGACATGACCACGCTCTCCTGGCGCTGGAAAGGGAGGATTTAAAAAAAACCGGAGAAGTTTTATGGACATTTTTCTGCAACAGCTGGCTAACGGCCTGACCATCGGCTCCATGTTTGCTCTGGTCGCGCTGGGCTACACCATGGTGTACGGTGTCATGAAGCTGATCAACTTTGCCCACGGCGACATGGTTGCGGCTTCAGCGTTTGTCGGTCTCACCATTTACACCCAGGTCATGGGACAAGCCACATCGGCCTTTGCCGTCATCGTTATTTTCCTGCTCACTGCCGCTTCCATGGCTTGCATCGGTATTATTCTGGAGCGAGTCGCCTACCGTCCGTTGCGCACAGCCCCCAGACTCTCAGCCGTCGTCTCAGCGCTGGGTGCCTCAATGATCATCCAGAACGGCATCATGCTAATCTGGGGACCACGTATGCGCATCTTCCCTGAGCTGGTCCCGCAGGTTTACTGGGATTTCGGCGGCGTGGTCATCAGCCTCATCCAGGTTATCATCCTGATTCTGTCTCTGGCACTGATGATCGCCCTGTACCTGTTCGTTGAAAAAACCCGCATGGGTGCTGCAATCAGGGCCTCATCCATTGACCAGGATGCCGCTCGCCTCATGGGAATCAACGTTAACAGCGTCATCGCCCTGATCTTTATCATCGGGTCCTCTCTTGGTGCTGTTGGCGGTTTATTTATTGGTCTCTATTATCGAGGCATCACCTTCAACATGGGGTGGCAGTATGGCCTGTACGCCTTTATTGCAGCGATCATGGGCGGAATCGGTAACATTCCAGGTGCCATGCTCGGCGGTATGCTGCTTGGCCTGTTTAACGCCTTTATCTCCGGCTATGTTTCCAGTACCTGGGCTGACGCCTTTACCTTTATCCTGTTGATCGTAATCCTGATTGTCCGTCCCACCGGTATCCTTGGTGAGCGGGTTGCGGAGAAAGTCTGATGGAAATACTCAAACGTCTCGGCCTTCCGGCCTTTATTGTGCTGATGGCAATCCTGCCGCACCTGCTTAATGATCGCTGGCAAGCAGTTGCCATCACCTTTCTTGTGTTTACAGTCGTGGCCCTTTCCCAGGATATCATCCTTGGTAAAAGCGGTATGTTCCACATGGGGCAAGCGTTATTTTTTGGTATGGGCGCTTATGCCACTGCCATCCTCAACAACGAATTCGGCTGGCCGATTCTCGCCACTATTCCGGTTGCCACTCTGGTTCCAGTCCTGTTCGGCATTCTGCTGGCTGGCCCCATCGTCCACCTGCGGGGCGATTACCTGCTGGTGGTCACCATTGGCTTTAACATCGTTTTTGTCCAGGTACTGCAGAACAACCTTGGCGGTGTCACCGGAGGGCCCAACGGCATCTTTGGCCTTGACTCGCTCTCTATCTTTGGCATTGAACTGATGAGCCAGATTGCGGTCTACTATTTTGCCTTTACAGTGCTCCTGTTTACCTTCTGGGTCATGCACAATCTCGAAAAAAGCAAAGCGGGCCGCGCCCTCCATTATTTACGTGAAGATCCACTGGCAGCTGAAAGTATCGGCATCAATACCCGGGTCTATAAAATTTTTGCCTTCAGCCTTGGGGCTGGCCTGGCTGGCCTGGCTGGAACAGTTTTCGCTACCCAGTATGCAGCGGTAAGCCCGGAGGCTTTTGACTTTCTCCAGTCAGTTCTTTTCTTCAGTATTGTTATTGTCGGCGGTTCATCCATTCCAGGAATCCTGCTCGGTGTCTTCGTGATGTTTGTCTTGCCCGAGATTTTCCGTGAATTTGCAACCTGGCGCTATTTCATCTTTGGTTTTGCAATGATTTTGGCAATGATTCTGCGACCGCGTGGTATAGTACCAGCCTCCTTTGGCAATATTCCAAAGTTCCTGATCAAAAAAGAGGGGGGCTCTCATGGCGCATAACGAACTGATCCTGACCAACCTCACCAAGCATTTTGGCGGCCTGACCGCCGTAAACAAGCTGACCATGACGGTCAGGGAAGGGCAGATCTACGGTATCATTGGTCCCAACGGAGCAGGCAAGACCACGGTCTTCAACTGCATCACCGGGATTTACAAACCCGAAGAGGGCTCGGTCAACTGGCGCGGCGAAGAGATTCGCGGCTTGACCCCGTACCAGATTGTTGACCGTGGCATTGTCCGTACCTTTCAAACCATCCGCCTGTTCAGCCAGATGTCGGTTGCCGAGAACATCATGAGTGGCCGGCACATCAAGTCCAAACAAGGTTGGTGGCACGGCATCATCCCCACACCAGGTAAGATTCGGGATGAGCGGGAAAACTGGAAAAAGGTTGAAGAGCAGCTTGAATTTTTCGACCTCAGTGAATTCGCCGCCACCCCAGTAGGCTCCCTGCCTTACGGTATCCAGCGCCGAGTTGAGATGGCCAGGGCTATGGCGGTCAACCCAACCTTGCTGATTCTTGACGAACCGGCTGCCGGGCTCAACGACAAGGAGACGCTGGGGCTGCTGGAAACGATCTTCAAAATCCGGGACAAAGACGTCACCGTGTTACTGATTGAACACGATATGGATATGGTCATGGAGGTAACCGACTACCTGACGGTTATCAACTTCGGGCGCAAGATCGCTGAAGGAACCCCGACGGAGATCCAGAAAAACCCAGCCGTTATCGAAGCCTATCTGGGAAGTGAGGATGACGATGAGTAACGACGCCCTGTTTACCATAAAAGACCTTGAGGTCTCCTATGGCAGTATTGCCGCCATCAAAGGTATTTCCCTTGAAGTACATAAGGGAGAGATCATCACTATCTTAGGTGCCAATGGGGCGGGAAAAACCACCACCATGCGCACCATCAGCCAGCTCCTCAGTCCCACGGCTGGATCAATCACCTTCAAGGGCCAGGAGTTGACCCAGTTGCCTGCCCACAAAATCGTCAAGCTCGGCATCAGTCACTCGCCCGAAGGACGACGGGTGTTCGGCATCCTTACGGTGGAAGAAAATCTGATGCTCGGTGCGTTCAGCCGCGCCATAATAAATCAGGAAACGCTGGAGTGGGTTTACGAGCTCTTTCCGCGCCTTAAAGAACGACGTAAACAGCTGGCCGGCACCCTCTCTGGAGGAGAGCAGCAAATGCTCGCCATCGGCCGGTCGCTTATGAGTGATCCTGAGATGCTGCTGCTCGACGAACCTTCCCTTGGGTTAGCTCCAATCCTGGTCAAAGCAATCTTCGACCAGATCCAGGAAATCGCCAAAAAGGGCGTTACTGTCCTGCTGGTAGAGCAGAACGCAAAAGCTGCCTTGAAGCTGGCTGACCGTGGCTACGTGCTTGAAGTTGGAAAGATTGTTTTTGCAGGTACTTCAGAAGAACTGCTCAATTCACCAAAAATCCAGGAAGCATATTTAGGTAAAAAAAAGCATTAAAGGAAATCTTATGAACGTTATAGTAGACTTATGTCTGGTCCCCATGGGTGTTGGAGTATCGGTCTCCAAATATGTCGCAGCCTGCCATGAAATACTTAAAGAAGCTGGATTGAAATCACAACTGCATGCCTATGGCACCAACATCGAAGGCGAATGGGATGAGGTAATGGCTGCAGTAAAACAATGCCATGAACACGTCCATGAGCTTGGCGCACCGCGCATTACGACCACCATAAAGCTTGGCACCCGCAACGATCGAGAGCAGACAATGGCTGATAAAATTGAGAGTGTACAGCAAAAGCTCGTGTGACTTTTAACCAGCAGCCACTGCAATGTGCACTCCAGTTGTAACCAGTTACGGGCTGTACTTCTGTGTTCTTCTCTGACGTGTAACTGGTCACGGGTGTACCAGAATTGTGCAAGCACTCATTTTCGCTATACAAGGCTAGCGAAAATGAGTGCTTGTGCAAAAATGAAAAAAAGGGTGTCTAGCACGTTGCTAAACACCCTTATATATGGCGTCCCCAAGGGGATTCGAACCCCTGTTGCCGGCGTGAAAGGCCGGTGTCCTGGACCTGACTAGACGATGGGGACAGGTCAGACAATATTGGTGGGTCGTGCGCGGCTCGAACGCGCGACTCTCTGCTTAAAAGGCAGATACTCTACCGGCTGAGTTAACGACCCGCCGTTTGAGGACACATCTTTTACTCTTTTGCGAGAAGAGTGTCAACAGAAAAAACTTCTTTCTAAATGTATTTTTCACTTTTTTCTCAATGCGCCATTGGAGCGCTTCCTATTCCCTTGTTTCGCGTACCCAGTTTTGATACTATTTTAACAGTGCTATGTAAAATAACACCAACACACAAACACGATTATAGACAAGGAAAAATTTACCTATGGGCTTACTTTCAGGAGCAGCATCATTTACCCGGTTTTCCGTTGAAGGCGAGTTGCCGGAACATTTCTGGGATTTTGTTGCAGACCAGGTTGCAAAAAATAGCTTTAAAGACATTGACGACACCCTGGACGAATACTCTATTGGGTGGGTATCAGTGGCAGATATGTTTGACTCGGAGTTTGCCTACAGCTCTTACGCTGCTGGCGACTATGTCGTGCTCACCATGCGCATTGATGAACGCAAGGTATCTCCTGCGGTGCTGAAAAAGTTCACTTTAAAGGAAGAGGCAAAAATCAAGCGCGAGAAGCAAATCCCCAGGCTCAGCAGAGCAGCCAAGCTTGAAATAAAAGAGCGGATACGCACCGAGCTTATCCGTAAATCAGCCCCAATTCCTGCAACCTATGATCTTTGCTGGAACCTGTCTGAAAACACCCTGCTCTTCTTTTCCACCAGCAAGAAAGCCATTGCCCTGCTGGAAGACCTGTTTAAAGAAACCTTTGCTCTGTCCATCATTCAGCAGATACCATGGCTCACTGGCCTACGCATGATCGATCAAGACTCTTTTGCTGCCTACGAAAAAATGCGCCCTGCGGTTCTGCTCTAAACCTCGCACGCCCCTTAATCCAACTGTGGAGACATTATGAACAGCCTCATACTTTTAGCAGTAGCTGGTTGTATTGGACTTATCGTTATCATTGTTGTTCTGAAAAAATTGAGTGGCGGGAAACCGGACACCGAGCCTGCTCAGCAGCCAATAACGGAAGAAATACCATCTGCTGACACAGAAGAGGTTGCAACCGAGGTGGATGCCCCTGTTGCTGAGGAAGAAAAACAGGGTACTGCGCCTGATGAAATACTCATGGAAGAGCAGGAAGCGGTGGAGCAGGAAACCGCTGTCGAACCCGTGCTTGAAGAAGCAACACCTGAAGACAGCGACCTTCTCTCGCAGGATGAAGAACACATCACTGCGCAGGACGATGTTACTCAAGAAGAGGTGGAGGAAGCTGCTCCGGTAATTGAAGAAGCTGTTGCCCCTGAAGAAGAATTGGTGATCGAAGATGAACCTGAGCTGGACATCGAACCACAGGACACCGAGCCAGAGCCTGCAAAAGAGTCAGCTTCGGAGCACATTCTTGAAGAGGAGCTGGAGGCTGCTCCTGATGAACCGGAAGTTGATCCGGCACTTGATGATAAAACCGACAGTGCAGAAGATTTGTCTGCACAGGAAGAAGAGCAGCCAGACATTGAGCTTATAGATGACGAGCCGGAGCCAGAGTCAACTCCTGAAACGGCAGAGGAAACGGTATCTGCAGCAGAAGAGGTTGAAGAAACACCGGCTGCAGGGGAAACTCTTTCTCAGGAAGAAGAAACCACGGAACCTGCTCCTGCACATGCTGAGGAAGGAGCTGAAGAACCACCTCTGGAAGCGGAGCCTTCCGTTGAAGCAGCAGACACCACTGTGCATGCTGCAGCTGCAACCATCAACCTTACCTTAGAGCAGTACGCTGAGCGGCTCAACCAGCAGGAAGAAAAACAGCGAAAAGCCCTGCAACAGGCGATAATGGAGCAAAAAAACACTTTGCGAGACAACCTCCAGCGCGAGCTTGTGGCGATGAACCAGAAGCTGGCCCTGCTTGATGACAGCTATAACGATGAAATTTCCTGCTATCAGGAAGTGCTGGAGCTGTTAAACCAACTGGGAGCTGAAAATGAAGCGGTCAGCCAGGCCATCACCGAGCTAAGCAATGGAGACCCAACTGCTGCGGAAAATGTGCTGGCAGAGTTCATGGACAGCTCAGAGGAGTTTAAAGCTCAGAGCGCCTACTATAGCGGCCGATTGGCAGAGTGTCGGTTTGACCAGCAAACAGCCCTGAAACGCTACATGACCGCGCTAAAAAAAGAGAAGAGTAATATTGACTACCTGTTTGCCGCAGGTCTGAGTTCAAGGCGCCTGTTCAAATACAAGGAAGCTGTTCAACTACTGGAAATATATGTTCAGGCATGCAGCGAAAGAGCGCAGGATGATCCAGTAAAAATTGCTGAGGCTAAGCGGGAGCTTGCCTACACTTACGTGGTCAGTGGACAACATAAAAAGGCTGGCCCACTCTACAAGGAAGCCATGACCGGTTTCTCCACCCATCTTGGTCAGGAAACCCCGGAAATGGCCATCAGCTGGTTCCAGATTGGCGAACTGCAGGAAACCCTGGGCGAATATGACAAAGCGGTCGGATTGTATAAAAAAGCGCTGGCTATACTGGAAAAATGCAGGGGACCAGAAGACCCCATGCTCACCGATGTGCTGGAAAAACTCGCCGCCATCTGCATGGAACTGGAACTGGAAAAAGAGGCTGTGCCGGTGTATGAACAACTGGTTGCCATTCGCAAAAAAATCCTGCGTCCAACCCATCCGCAGCTTGCCATGAGTTTAAATAATCTGGCAGAATCCTACCGCCTCCAGCGGATGTACAGTGAGGCTGAGGGCTGTTATCTGCAATCACTGGACATTGCAGAACAGACCCAGGGTAAGGATCACCCCAGTGTTGGTGCTATTCTTCAGGAGCTCGCCAAGCTCTGTTCCAGCCAAAAAAAGAATGATGAGGCCAAGGAGTACCAGGAAAGGGCTGCAAAAATATTTGAAAAAACAGTGGCTGCAGAAGAAAAAAGATCGAAAAACTCTTCACTTTCTCTGGATTTATGATAAGGAGCAGTGCATTGTCTGCTACGACCTTTCATTAACCCCCACATGGATATTCAATAATTTTTAATGGATCTTGTTGACCTTATTCAAGAAAAACGGTTTCTCGGCCAGGAGTTTCTGGCCTGGTTATGGTACAAGTCCGAGGAGCGTGGCGGGAATGTTGCGCTCCCGGAAATCGGGGACATCCTGGTTGTGTTTGAAAAACACATGCTCCTGGAGTTTGGCGAGGGTGAAGCCAGTGAGAAGGTGATCTGTCGTGGGCTTCAGACGGAACTGAAGGAAGCCAGAGAGGGGTTGCGGCTGGCGAAAAAGCCTGAGCAGGCACGGATTCGGATTGCTCGCGGCGACAATGAGTTTGGTGTAACGCTCACCGCTGCAGTGATGGAGTTTCGTAATGTGCGGCTGCCCAAAACTGCTGGCACAGAAGATGGTGATGACGCGGACTCCATTGAAGGCCAAATTCTGGAGCGCATTGCACTCATTGAAGAGCTAACCAACCTGATAGGTGAGCTTTTTCGGATGTTTATCACCATTCGGGCAGCAGAGGAGCGTTGGAAAGAAGAACTGGTCAAGATTAGAGAGTGGATCAACGCCGAATAAACAGATACCTAAAATATACGTTTGCGTAACACGTAGGATTTACATGGAATTTGAGACAGTAATTGGGCTTGAAGTGCATGCCCAGATGAAAACAAAAAGTAAGATTTTTTGCGGATGTTCAACAGCGTTCGGCGCACCACCAAACACCCACACCTGCCCGGTATGCCTTGGTATGCCTGGCTCGCTGCCGGTGCTGAATAAACAGGTAGTTGAAGCTGCCATCAAGCTTGCCTTGGCAACGGATTCCACCATTAATCCAAAAAATATTTTTGCCAGAAAAAACTATTTTTACCCTGATCTGCCCAAAGGGTATCAAATCTCACAATTTGAGCTCCCCATCGCTGAGCATGGCAAACTCGACATTGTGGTTGGTGAAACCACCAAAACCATTGGCATCACCCGTATTCATATGGAAGAAGATGCTGGCAAGCTCGTCCATGACGAGCAGGAACCTGTGAGTTATGTTGACCTGAACCGGACAGGCACCCCGCTCCTTGAGATCGTCAGTGAACCGGATATGCGCTCCCCAGAAGAAGCAGTAGCCTATCTGAAAAAGCTCCACGCCATTGTCCGCTACCTGGACATCTGCGACGGCAACATGCAGGAAGGCTCCTTCCGTTGCGATGCCAACATCTCACTGCGCCCAGTGGGTCAGGAGGAGTTTGGTATCCGCACTGAGCTGAAAAACATGAATTCGTTTAAAAACGTGCTGCTTGCATTGGAATACGAGGTTCGCAGACAACGTGACGTACTCCTGGATGGTGGACAGGTTGTCCAGCAGACCCTGCTGTGGAATCCAGACAGAAACAGGACAGAAACCATGCGTGGCAAGGAAGAAGCACACGATTATCGCTACTTCCCTGATCCAGACCTGGTGCCTGTATTTGTTGATGAACAGTGGATTGCAACGGTACAAGAGGACCTTCCAGAGCTGCCGGACAACAAGAAACAGCGTTTTGTAGCAGACCTTGAACTCTCCGACTACGATGCTGGCATCCTCACCAGCTCCCGCGAGCTGGCTGATTTCTTTGAGGCGTCTCTGGCCCAGTACAGCAATCCTAAAAAGCTGGCGAACTTCATCGGCACTGAGCTGTTACGCGAATATGGCCCAGAGCAGATGGACGAGTGTCCCATTAAGCCAGACCAGCTGGCCAAGCTCCTCAACATGGTTGATGATAACACCATCTCCGGCAAAATTGCCAAAACCGTTTTTGCTGACATGCTGGAATCCGGCAGCGATCCTGAAGCCATTGTAAAAGAAAAAGGGCTGGTTCAAATGAGCGATGCTGGCCAGTTGCAGGCCATCATCCAGGAAATCATTGACGCTAACCCAGACCAGGTACAGCAATTTAAGGACGGGAAGACCAAGGTGCTTGGGTTCTTTGTCGGTCAACTCATGCGTAAAACCAAAGGCAAGGCCAACCCACAGATGGCCAACGCCTTGTTTGAGGAAGCACTGAAAAAGTAAGCAGGGCTTGATGTCGCGTGGAAAAGGAACAGTGGCAGCAAAAGGGCCAGGGCCATCGCCAACGGCTGCGTGACAAATTTATTGAGCAGGGCATATCTACCTTTTCAGACAGCGAAATTATCGAGCTGTTACTCAGCTTTGGCACACCCCGCGCTGATTGCAAGAGCCCGGCCCGGGAAGCGTTAAAGCAGTTCGGCTCTCTCCACCAGGTGCTGGATGCGCCCTCGGTGAAGCTCCAGCAGATAAAGGGGCTGGGGCCGAAAAACATCTTTGCCCTCCAGTTCATCCAGGCTGTTGCCCGGCGCTATCTGCGGTTGCGGATTACTGGCAAAAAATATATCAACTCCTCCAAGGAGGTGGCTGATTACCTGATCCACTCCATGCGCGGGCTTAAACGCGAAGTGTTCACCGTGGTCTTTCTGGATGCTGCCCACGCGGTGATCGACGTGCAAACGATTGCTGAAGGGACCATCACAGTCAATACTGTCTACCCAAGAGAGCTGATTGCCTTAGCTCTGGAAAAAAATGCCAGTGCTCTGGTTATTGCCCATAATCACCCCTCTGGTAACCTCAAGCCTTCTTCCCAGGATAAACAGCTCACCACCTCACTGTATCTGATCTGCTCGTTCATGCATATCAACCTGCTGGATCACCTCATCATCGGTGGTAGTGAAAAGGTGTATAGCTTTGCTGACCATGGCCTGATGGGTGAGATTCAGCAGCAATGTACCACCATCAAGGCCCAGTGCAGGTAAGATGGACCAGCTTGGCCCAGGCATTTACCTCCACGTGCCGTTCTGCTTAAGCAAATGCCATTACTGCAGTTTTTACTCCTGCAGTGGCTCCACCCCCAGGCTGATGGAGCAATACTATCAGGCAGCGCTCAAGCACATTGCCCACCTGGCCTCAACCAGTCCATGGCGTGAGCTTGACTATAGCACGGTGTTCTTTGGTGGCGGCACCCCTTCCCTGCTTCCTGCGAGCATGCTTACCGATATCCTCCGAACGCTCCGAGACCGATTATCCGTAGCAGCAGACGCTGAAGTCTCCATTGAAGTCAATCCTGCCACCATTGACCTGCATGGCCTTTTACAATTGCGACGTGGTGGGTTCAACCGGATCTCCATCGGTTTTCAATCCCTTGATGATCAGCAACTCCAGCTCATTGGTCGTCCCCACTCAGCAAAAGAGGCCCTGGAAGCCCATCGTCATGCCCGGGAAGCTGGATTTGCCAACATAAGCATTGATATGATGTATGGATTGCCAACGCAATCCCCTCAACAGTGGGACCATGCAGTAAAAAGGGTGCTGGAGCTCGATCCCCACCATCTCTCCCTCTACGAGTTGACCCTTGAACAAGGTACCCCGCTGTGCAGGGCAGTGGATAATGGCACGCTTACCTTGCCACCTGAAGATGCTCTTCTGCGCATGATGGAGAGCACCGCAAACGCTCTGCAACAGACTCCATTTACCCGCTACGAAATCTCCAACTATGCAAAAGATGGTTTCAGGTGCCGCCACAACCTCAACTACTGGTATAATGGCAGCTATCTGGGCATAGGCCCTGGAGCTGTCTCTGCCCATGGAGGAAAAAGGTGGGCCACCCGGGAAGACCTGACACTGTACGTGAACACCTTCCTGGCTGACCAAGAGTACAAACCAGAAAGGGAAGAGCTGAACAAGGAGCAGTACTTCCGCGAGACCGTTATGATTGGCCTGCGTATGACTGGCGGGGTGGATGTACACCAGTTGCAACACCGTTTCCAGTTAGACCCTGTTGCCTATTATGGGGCAACACTGACCAAGCTGATTAATCAAGGCCTGCTCCTGCTTGATGATGGCGGAAAACTCATGCTTACCGGTAAGGGGTTACCGCTGGCTAATGCTGTTATGGCTGAACTGGTATAGCTTTCCAATCGTACCTGATCACGGGTACTTCATTTTTGCACGCAATAGCAATGGAACCAGGTACACGATCGACGTGTAATCAATCAATTACTCATCAGGGAGGAGCGTATGCAATGCAAATGTACAGTGCTTTGTGAAAATTCTGTTGCCGGTTCGTTAGGGTTGATCGGTGAACATGGCTGGGCAGTGCATGTTGATACTGGTGAGCAAAAAATACTCTTTGATGCCGGCCAAGGGCTGGGGCTCCTCCACAATGCCAAGCTGCTCAAGATACACCTGCAACACATTGATGCCATTGCCATTAGTCATGGCCATTACGATCACACCTCTGGCTTGCCTGATGTGCTGAACCTGACCGGTACCACAGATGTGTACATGCACCCTTACGGGTTTAATAATCGCTACTGGATCAAGGATAATGAGTGCAGGGAAATAGGTATCAAGTATAAAAAAGAATATCTTGAATCTTTAGGCGCGTCCTTTCAGCTGGTCACCGAACTCACTGAAATTTTTAACAATGTGTTCCTCAGTGGCGAAATTCCACGGATTTCAAGCTTTGAAGGGCCTGATCCTTATATGAAGCTTAAGGATGCTGACGGCGGCTGGGTTCAGGACGAGCTGTGGGATGATCAGTCCATGATCATCAGAACTGGCAATGGCCTGGTTATCATTCTTGGCTGTGCCCACGCAGGACTAATCAATACCCTCACCCATGTGGAGAACAATTTCCCCGGCGAGCAGATCCATGCGGTTTTGGGCGGCACCCACATGGGCTTTGCCGATGACAGCCAGTTTGATGCCACAGTCCAGGCCCTGCGGGATTACAACATCAAAAAAATTGGTGCGTCCCACTGCACCGGGCTCACCAACTGCGCCAAGCTCCATCACGAGTTTGGTGAACGGTTCTTCTTTGCTTCCGTCGGCACGCGCTTTATCAGCGGCGAATCTGAATAGCTATTCACCCCCATTATCTGGTTTTTACATGAAAATTTAACTTTCTCTTTTCTCCCTCTTGCCTTTGTAGGGCGAGAGGGGTAATAAAGAGAGGCTGTGTTCTTTTTTCAGTTCTGTAACTGAAAAAACAGCTCTTTAGCTTTTGTTTAAAAAGGGGGTGACCTTTTTGAATAATTCGGTTGTAAAGAACAACCGCCCACATTTTATTCAACAATAAAGGAGTAGCAAAATGACCGATTTTGTGTATCAAGACCCGTTTGAGCAGGGAAAAGATGAGACCAAATACAGACTGCTTGAAGGTTCTGAAAAATTTGTCTCTGTAGAAAACTTCGATGGACAGGAAGTTCTCAAGGTAACTCCAGAAGGGATCAAAACCCTTTCCAATGCAGCAATGCGTGAAGTTTCCTTCCTGCTACGACCAGAGCACAACCAGAAGGTTGCTCAAATTTTCAATGACCCGGAAGCATCTGACAATGACAAGGAAGTAGCACTTGCAATGCTCAGAAACGCTGAAGTTTCATCCAGCTTTGTCCTTCCTGTTTGCCAGGATACGGGAACAGCATGTGTTGTTGCGAAAAAGGGCCAGAATGTGTGGACTGGTTGCAATGATGCAGAACACATTTCAGCAGGTATTTTCACCACGTATACCGAAGAAAACCTGCGTTATTCCCAAAATGCACCTCTTAACATGTATGATGAGGTCAACACAAAAACCAACCTTCCTGCGCAGATAGATATTTATGCTACCCAGGGAAATGAATATAAGTTCCTTTTTCTGGCAAAAGGTGGCGGTAGTGCAAACAAAACCTATTTGTTCCAGGAAACCAAAGCGTTACTCAATCCAGGTACATTAAAGAAATTCCTGGTGGAAAAAATGAAAACCCTGGGCACTGCAGCATGTCCTCCATATCACCTGGCCTTTGTCATTGGAGGCACCAGCGCAGAAACCAACCTGAAAACTGTAAAGCTTGCCTCTGCAAAATATCTGGACAACCTGGCTACCAGTGGAAATGAGCATGGCCGTGCTTTCAGGGATCTGGAACTTGAGGCTGAACTGCTTGAAGAAGCCCATAAGCTCGGTCTTGGCGCTCAATTTGGTGGTAAGTACTTTGCCCATGATGTACGGGTTATCCGCATGTCTCGACATGGTGCGTCCTGCCCGGTAGGTATGGGTGTTTCCTGTTCTGCTGATAGAAATATCAAGGCAAAAATTAACAAGGAAGGTCTGTGGATTGAGCAGATGGACACCGATCCAGGTCGCCTTATCCCTGCTGAATACCGTGACCGTGATGCATCCAGCGCGGTACAAATTGACCTTAACCAGCCCATTGCAAATGTACTGGCTGAACTTACCAAGCATCCTGTTGCCACCCCACTT